>R20__coassemble_185_pt1 | contig 50248 bp, 35 predicted proteins | sample R20__metabat2_high_PE_044 | metagenome-assembled genome bin R20 | reverse complement strand
ATTTTGAAGGCAATTTAAAAAAAGAAAACATTTTGTCCTTTTTTCAGTGTTTCACTATGGAAACAGAGAAAAAACCGACCATCCGTCATTTCAAATCCCCCCCTATGAGGGGAGCCGTGGAAATTCCTAATTATAGGATAGATGCTGAACCAAATTCAGCATGACGAAAAATAAGGAAATTACCTCAATTGCTCACTGCTAATTGCAAACAAGGGCTTATGCCGAAGCACGGCATAAGCCCTTGCCTATCTGAATACGATTTGTCAGTCCCTGCGGAACAAATCCCTTGTGTAAACCTTTTCCTTTACATCATCAAGGGATGAATCATAGCGGTTTGCGATAATGCAGCCGCTCTGTGCCTTGAATTTTTCAAGATCATTCACAATAAGAGAGCCAAAGAACGTTGTGCCATCTTCAAGGGAAGGCTCATATATGATGACATTGGCATTCTTCGCCTTTATTCGCTTCATAACACCCTGTATTGAGGACTGTCTGAAATTGTCGGAATTGGCCTTCATCGTAAGCCTGTAAACACCAACGGTGACAGTCTTTTCCTTTGACGCGTCATAGCCATCGTCGGAATAGTTGTAATAGTCTGCCTTCTGCAAAACCCTGTCAGCGATAAAGTCCTTGCGGGTGCGATTGCTTTCAACAATGGCCTGTATAAGATTTTCAGGAATATCCTTGTAATTGGCCAAAAGCTGCTTGGTATCTTTGGGCAGACAGTATCCGCCATATCCGAATGAAGGATTGTTGTATGCGTCTCCAATACGAGGATCAAGGCAGACGCCTTTTATGATTGACCCTGTGTCAAGGCCTTTCAATTCCGCATAGGTATCAAGCTCATTGAAATAGGAGACACGCAGTGCGAGATATGTATTTGCAAAAAGTTTTACGGCCTCGGCCTCTGTGCAGCCCATAAAGAGCGTGTCAACAGGATTCCTGATAGCTCCCTGCTGCAGAAGTGCGGCAAAAATGCGGGCCTTTTCCTCCATTGCCTTGTCAGTTCCGACAATAATGCGGCTGGGATAAAGATTGTCATACAGAGCCTTTGATTCTCTAAGGAATTCCGGGCTGAAAATGATATTGCCGGCCTTGACCTTTTCCCTTAGATGCATTGTATAGCCTACCGGTATTGTGGACTTTATAACAATGGCCGGCTTGTCCTTGCGATCCTTGGTGCTTTCCAGAATAAGTCCTATTGCCTTTTCCACTGCGGAGCAGTCAAAGAAATTCTGCCTCGGATCATAATTTGTAGGAACAGCTACGATTACGAAATCCGCATCCCTGTATGCGGAAGCCCCATCCGTCGTGGCCTTCAGGCTTAGCTTTCTCTTGCCAGCCTTGGCTTCCGCGAGATACTTCTCTATATAGTCATCCTGTATTGGAGAAATGAAATTGCTTAGCTTTTCTGCCTTTTCTGGAACAATGTCAACTGTCGTCACGTCATTATGCTGGGACAAAAGTACGGCAAGGGAAAGTCCAACATATCCCGTACCTGCTACCGCGACCTTGTAGCGTCTGTCAAGACTGATTTTATTCTCGTTCTGTTCCACAAAAAGATCAGTAATCTCAAAATGCAGCGTATCGGCAATTTTTTCCAGCTGCTCTACCGACGGAACATAGTCCTTGGATTCAAGACGGCTGAGCATTGAGCGGTTCATTCCCGTCTTTTCGGACAGCTCGGACTGTGTTATTTTCAGTTCCTTGCGTTTCAAAATGACTGTCTCGGACAAAAGGTTCAAAGAAAATTTTTTCATTGTTTCTCCATTTTTGTTGTTTTAAACAACATTTAAAATCTATTTTGTTTCCTATAATAACATCATACAAAGTATTAATTTGAAAAACAAGCAAATTTTTTAACTTTTTTATTTTTTTGTTATTTTAAACAACATTTTCAAAGTTAATCTATTTTTTCGATTTTTTCAATTTTTAATATTTTTTTTTTGAAAAAAAGCCTTTTTTTATCTCATTTTTCAAATTCATGTTGAATTTTTCATTTTGTATAATCTAGCAATAAATTTATAAAATATCATTACTCATGTACAGGATTATTTTGTTTTTCATTTTAATTTTCAATCTTTGCTTTAACGCATGTCAGGGAGACAGGGAGGCCATACTATCCATAGATGGCAGGAAATCCGGATCATTGCCATACATAATGAAAGGCGGACATGCCTATATTCGTGCGGACAAGGCTGCGGAGGCACTGACACTGGCTTATGGAAGCGACATTTCATTCAATAGGACATGGGACAAGATTCTTGTACTTGTAGATCCTGGCCACGGCGGTCATGACACAGGAACTTATTTTGACGTAAGGACAACCCGTCAGGAACACGGAAAGGAAATAACAAAATCCCGTCGTATGACGGAAAAGGATCTGAACATGCTTTACGCCTTTGAAATAAAGAAGGCCATAGAGGCAGATCCCCGTTTTGAAGTACGTCTTACCAGGGAAACTGACGTATTCCTGTCTTTGCCTTACCGCAGCTATATTTCCAAGGTAGTCGCTGCGGATTTCTTCGTTTCCGTACATGTAAACTCACTGGGGGCAAAACGCAACAAGGAATGTCCAAAGAGCGGATTTGAGGTTTATTCAATATCGGAAAATGCCTTGAATGCGCTTCCTATTGAGGACGGCAAAAGTCCCAAAAAAAGAAAAAAACATATGGAATTTCTGCAAAGAAACGCCGAGAACAGCTATGTGCTTGCACATTTCATCGCGGAAAGGCTAAAAGAGGCGGAAATTCCAATTTACAGCGACAAGAACGTATTCACTGCCGATTTTGCCGTGCTTAGGCGTAGCCAGATACCCGCCGTACTGCTAGAGACTGGCTTTTTATGCAATGCCGAGGATCGTGAGAAACTGGAATCGGACGAATACCGTGAAAAGACCGCACAATCTGTTTACCTCGGACTGCTGGACTACGCAGAGGAAAGCGGGTACATAAGGAATGAGCAATGAGTAATTGCTAATTTCTCATTCATATCTAAGTGCCTCTATCGGCGACATCTTTGAGGCCTTCCATGCTGGCAGGAATCCGAAGGTTATGCCGAAAACAGTACAGAATATGAATGCTCCAATCGCCGTCGAGAGACTGATGTAAACCTTCCATTTTACGAACAATGATACGACGAAGGCTATAAATCCGCTGCCGGCAAGGCCTATCGCGCCGCCTATGACGGAAATAAGCACGGCTTCCGTAAGAAACTGTGCCAGGACGGCATTCCTTGTAGCCCCCATGGCCTTTCGTAGGCCTATTTCCCTTGTACGCTCACTTACGCTGACAAGCATTATGTTCATAATGCCAATGCCGCCGACAAGAAGCGATATTCCCGCTATCAGGACCATTAATGCACTGAATGCCAGCAATATTCTGTTTGTCTGTTTTCTTATTTCAGCGTCATTTGCAAATTCAACCGGACAAGTGCTTCCTTCAGGAACGTAATGTCTTTTGTTGTACAGGTCTAATATTTCCTTTTCCACTTTTTTCATATTGTTTCTGTCCGCGACCTCAACCTGTATTTTGTCAAGGTATCGGCTGCCATTAAGCCTGTGCATCATCGTGTTAAGAGGCACTATAATGGAGGTGTCCAGCATAAAGTTCTTTTCAGGAAGAACACCAAGTATGAAAAAATTTCTGCTGCCTATTCTTATTGTCTGACCTATAGGGTCTTCATCTTTTTCAAAAAAATTTTTCGCTGTGCCATATCCCAGTATGCAGACCTTTTCCTGCCTTAAATCCTCTTCTTTTGAGAAAAAGCGTCCCTCATCAGGAATATTTCCGGTTATGCGGGCATAGTCCGTCTGCACTCCCACAATGCTCACGCTTTTGTTTTTGGATCCCCTTATTACCTGTATATACGAAGACAATCCGCCGGAAAGGCCTGTGACTCCTTCAACAGAACGGAACGCCTCGGCATCTGCTACGGTTATGCGGCTTGATTTGAAACGCAGTCCTTTTTTGCCCATTGCGGTTGTATTAGGTCCTAATTCCGTCACCTGTGCATTGCTGAATGAATTGAAAATATTCATTATCTCCCGTTGTATTGTCTGTACCGCCGTCACCATTACAGTAAGCGAGAAAACACCTATTATTACGCCGAGCATTGTCAGAAATGACCTTAATTTTCGGCTCATCAGTGAGCTTACGGAGGATTTTACGCTTTCCACGGTCTCTTTTAGTGTAAGAAAATGCCTTTTTGGCAGGGAAATGCCATCATACTGCCGTTTTTCATCATGATTATTTTCACATGAATCTGCCTCATTTGTGGAATTATTTGAAATATTCCTTATATCCTCAACGATAAGGCCGTCCCTGACCTTTATCTGCCTGTCGGTCTTGGCGGCAACTTCCGGGTCATGGGTAACAATTATCACGGTTATGCCCTTTTCCCTGTTAAGATTGCGGAGAAGCTCTATTATCTCCTGGCTTTGCCTTGTTTCCAGATTGCCGGTAGGCTCGTCGGCGAAAATGATTTTGGGATTGTTTTTCAACGCACGGGCTATTGCAACTCTCTGCTGCTGTCCGCCGCTCATCTGGGACGGCCTGTGTCCCTTCCTGTCGGAAAGTCCAACCTCGTCAAGCAGGCTTCTTGCGGAAATCTCATTCCCATTTTTCCTGTTAAGATATATTTGCGGCAGGGAGACGTTCTGCTCCGCATTCATCTTTGGCAAAAGATTGAACTGCTGGAATATGAAGCCTATCACGTCTGCACGCATATAGGCCATTTCCTCGTCAGAAAGTGCGGATATGTCCTGTCCCATTATCCGCAGTTTGCCGCCGGAGGCATTGTCAAGCAGTCCCATTATGTGCATAAGGGTGGATTTTCCAGACCCCGAAGGGCCGATTATGGACACAAATTCCCCCGCGTCAATTTTCAGGGATATGCCTTTCAGTATTTTAAGTTCAAGTCCTTCAAGCTGGTAATTCTTTGTAATTCCGTCCAATTCAATCAATGATGCCATTTTTTCACCATCATTTGACCAGTTTTATGGTCTTCCATTTTCCGCCTCTGAAACGCAACATGGAAGCTACAAAATAGACAGTTGCGAAAATGCCATAAGCTCCCCATGCGTAAAGTACGGAATGTGTGTAATGTATTGCCGCCCATGTCAGAGGAATGAACACTATTACCGTAGTGCCAATGCCTATCATCATCTGTGCCTTTGTGTCTCCGGCTCCACGAAGCGAATCCGCAAATACCATTCCTATGCCGTCAAACAGTATGGCGAAGGCAAGAACTCCCATAAGGCGGCGTGCTAGAGGCAGTATTTCCGCATAGTCCGGTCCAGCTCCGCCGAAAATGTTTACGAACATTCCGGGAAAACAGAAGAACATCGTTCCAATGAAAATCGCATACGAGATTGCTATCGCCGCACTGCGGTATACGGTCTTTTCCGCCGCGGGAATGTCATTCATTCCGATATATTTGCCAACCAGCGTCAATGCCGCCGTTCCCACGCCTATTATCGGCATGAAGGATATGTTGTTTATTGATGCGACTATGTTGTTCGCGGCAAGGGATATCTTGTCAAGACTGCCTATCATAAATACGAATGCGCTGAATCCGCATATTTCAAGCAGGAATCCTACACCATTCGCCGAGCCGAAGCGTATCATTCGCCAGAAGAACTCCATATCCATACGCCAGAACTTGTTTATGCGGAATCTTGCCCTGTTTGATGCGGAGAACACGAATGCCATGAGGATTGAGACAACGACCACACCGCCGAGGCCAGAGGCAAAAGCCGCCCCCTTTATGCCCATAGCCGGAACGCCCATTCCCCCGAATATGAACCACCATGAGAACAACACGCAGGCAATATTGCCGCATATATTTGCGAACATCGTGTATTTTGTCCTTCCCTGCCCGGTGTAAAACGAGGCCAGGGCGCTGCCAGTAAGCGGCAATACGGAGAAAATCGTCAGCCAGAAGAAATATTCCTTTTCAAGCACCGCGACGGACGGGTCATGCCCGGCATGGCCTATTATGAAATAGCCTATCGGAATGGTAATCTGAATTACAATGCCAGCGGCTATGGCAAGCCATATAGCCTGCCATACGCTGCGGGATATGTTGCTCCTCTGTCCTTTGCCGAAATACTGGGAAACAAACGCATTTGAATAGTTTACCAGTCCCATGAAGAAACAGAGGAATGTAAACGCGAGTATTCCGCCGGGAACACAGGCCGCCATGGCCTCCGAGCTGTAATGGGCAAGGAACATTCTGTTTATGAACTGCATCACCGTGCTGCTAGCCGTTGAAATTATCAGCGGATAGGCCACGATGAGGATTTCCCTTACGCTGCCCCTGTCATCATTAACCAATATTTCCGATTTTTCTTTTTTAAAGTTATCCATATAAAATACTATGCAATACAATACGGCATAAAAAACGGCCAGCAGCAAAGGTCAGGCCGTATTTTCTTTAGTTAGCAATTAAATGAGTAATGAGCAATTGAGGAATTTTACACCTATTCCCCTCACCCTATGCCCTCTCCCGAAAGTGGCGAGGGGATGTAATTTTCCCCGTCTTCTCCTGTGGGAGAAGGGGACACATAGGGGTTGAGGGGTATGACAGTTAAAGAAACTTCAATAATTGCTAACTGCTAATTGAAATTATCTGTATGGGTCTTCGGTATTCAGATAATCCTGAACATACTGGCGTATGCCTTCTTCCAGCTCGGTCATAGGGGCGGTATATCCGGCGGCACGCAGCTTTGTAAGATCGGCCTGCGTGAAATACTGATACTTGTCACGAAGCTCCTCTGGCATATCCTTGTATCCTATTTTCGGCTCCTGTCCCATCGCGGTCCAGGTAGCTTTTGCAAGGTCATAGAATGAACGGGCTTTTCCAGTGCCTATGTTGAACAATCCTGACACATTCGGTTTTTTTAGCAGCCACATTATGACGGAAACAATGTCTCCCACCCATACGAAGTCGCGCAGTTGCCAGCCATCCTTGTAATCCGGATTATAGGATTTGAACAGTTTTACTTCCTGTCCTGCCTTTACTACAGGGAAAATATGCGCGATTACGCTTTTCTGTCCGCCCTTGTGATACTCATTCGGGCCATATACATTGAAAAACTTAAGTCCGGCATACTGGGGAGGGCAGCCTCTGCCTTCTGCAATTTCCCTGGCGGCCTTTCTGTCAAAAAGAGCCTTGCTCCATCCATATTTGTTCAATGGACGCAGATTGTTAAGGAACTCCTGGCTGGCATCGTCCTTGAAGCCCTTGCTTCCGTCGCCATAGGTTGCCGCAGAAGAGGCATATATGAACCTTTTTTTGAAATCCCTGCACCATTGCCACAGATCCCAGGTAAGCTGGAAATTATTCCGTATTATCAGATCCGCATCAGTTTCCGTAGTGGTTGAAATAGCACCCATGTGTATTATGGCTTCAATTTCGCCGACATTCTCGTCAAGGAAATCAAATATGTCCTCTGGGTCTATTATCGCGGCCAATTCGCGTTTGGCTATGTTTTTCCATTTGTCGTCAGAACCCAGCCAGTCTACTATGGCTATGTCCTTGTAGCCCTGCTTTTCAAGTTCCGCTACGATGTTTGATCCAATGAATCCTGCTCCGCCTGTGACTACTATCATAATTTTGCCTCTTTAATATCCTCTTATTGCCTTCTTTATTTTCTGAATGGACTTCTTTGATATACTGCGTAAAAGAGTGTCATCGTCTGAAAGATACATGGACAACGCGTCCACGGCAGGCTGTCCATCCTTGCCAAGATCGCCAAGGACCAATGCCGCCTTTCTTTTTTTTGCTATTGGTCCTTCCTTTAGCACCTTGATAAGGACTGGAACGGCATCCGCTCCCAGTTTTCCCAAATTTGACAATGCCACTTCTGAAATCTCCTTGTCATCGCTGGAAGATGCGTCTATCAATGCCTCTTTGACACCTGTAGCGGCAGGACCTATCTTTGCCAAGGACAATATGGCGTTTTTCCTAACCTCAATATTGTCGTCTATGGTAAGACGTTCTATTATTACGGAAACTGCCGGGGCGGCATAATGCTTCATTTCCGCCAGGGCCCTGATTGCCGCTACACGCACGTTCGCATCGCTATCCTGAACAATATCCTTGAGATATGGAACGGCATTTCTCGCGGCAACTCCCAGACTGCCTATAAGCTCCGCCGAGTATACGCGTATAAAACCATTTGGCGAGGACAGGTTTTCAACGGCCTGCGAGAATCCTTCAACAGGATTATTGCCTATTACTGCCATCGCATCTTCCGCAGCCTGACGGACTTCGGCCTCTATGGCGGATTCAGCACAGTTTTTAAGTCCATAAATGGCAAATACCGCTTTTTTTCCAAATTTCGCCAATATCGCGGCAGCCTTGCTGGCAACCTTTGGCTCTCCATCGGTCAAGGCCTCAATAAGGTACGGTATCGCGTTCAAATAGTCAGGCGTGATATTTTTGAACAACATTTCGGCGGCGTAAATCCTGCCTACCGTTCCCTGATGTATTAGGCCATCGCACAGTGATGGCAGGGACTTGTCCTTGCTGCCAAAGAATGACTTGACCATCCAGGCCGCAGTCTTGCCGATTTCCGCACCCTGCTGCTTTAGCTTCTCGGCGTTTTCCTTAAGTTTTTCCTTGTCTATGTCAATTTCCATTAGATTATTCCCCCCATACAGGGTATTAGAACTCGGTTTTGCTGACCAGGTTGAAATCCTTTATGGTCATATACGGGAAACGTCCAAATTCCGTATTTACAGCCTGTCCTATATCCAGTATGTTCGCCATAAAGTCAAACATGTTCTGATTGAAGCGGAAATTGTTTACAGCATTTATAAGTTTTCCATTCTTTATTCGGTAAACGCCATCACGCGTCATGCCGGTAAATACGGCTTCCATCTCGTCAACCGAACGTATGTAGAAAAAGCTGTTTATGTACAGTCCGTTTTCAATATTTTCCAGCATCTGATTGAACGTCCTGTCCGTTCCCTCAACCTGCAGATTGTACCTGGTATTGCGTAATCCGTCGCCGTTTGGAACAAGACCGTGTTCCTTGGCATAATAACGTGTCGCAAACGCCTCCTGAAGCCTGCCATCCTTGATAAATTCCATTCTGCGGCATGGCATACCTGATTTCGGCGAGAACGGAGGGTTGAAACGCTGCTCCGGGTCATAGGGATCACTGAAAAAATGGAAGTTTCTGACGGCAAATTCCTTGTCTACCCGTTTTGACAGGCCGCAAAGCCCCTCGTCTATATCTTTCTTGTCTCCATTGTAAAAGAAAAAGAACATTAGCAGTTCGGCCGCAGCGGCCGGGCTTAGAAGGACGGTGTATTTGCCCGCATCCTGCGTCTTAATCTTTGATGCCAGCTTTGATTTTTCAATTATGTTGTCAATGAATGGATCAAGATCAAGTTTTTTAATGTCAGATCCGTAAAAACTGTCCTTGAATGAGCCTTTTTCGCTAATGGCGGTCACCTGAAGCGAGTATTGCAAGGCATAATGGGACATATTTACGCCTTTTGTGTTGAAAACGGCATGTTCGGTCTCGGCGGAAATCAGATTTCCCGCAGCGGAAAGACCAGCATTCTTCATCTTTGCGAAAATATGTGAGAGAATTGAATATTTCTCCTCCAGAGGGGCAGGATCAGGCAGGCCTGACAATGGTTTTGCCTGTGCGGCCTCCTCCTTGCTTACAGGAGGCATATATTCAGGATCCTGAGGCAGCATTTCCGCCGTCTTGCGGGCCTCGGCAGCTGTTTTTTCCAAGGCCTCCTTCGTAAGTCCGTCTGTTGTAAGTACGGCGGTCCTGCCGTTCACTCCGGCCTCTATGGTTGTCTCCACGCTGCGGTCAAAAAGGTTTTCCGCAGTCACACGGTTGTTTGAAAAACGTATGAAATGAATATCCTTCTGCACCGGGGCAAGCACAAGATGATCCGTGGAAGGCTTGCCCAAAATGTTCCTTATGTTCTTTTTAAGTTCCTTCATCGCAATGCCCTCCTTATTTGCCCCTGCGTACCATTATGTTGAGGAATCGTGCCGGGCTTGCGCCGTGGCTCATCTGGCCTATCTGCATTGGATCGCCCTTGCCGCAGCTTATGAAGCCGGCCCTTTCAAATTCACGTTCATCGGCTACGGCATCGCAGCTACGCCAGAACTCATAGGAAATGGCATTATATACGACATCCTTCAACATTCCGGTAATATGACCGTTTTTCACTTCCCAGAACGCATCTCCGCCGAACTGCATGTTCAGGCGCATCTGGTCAATGCTGAAAGATCCACGTCCCTCAATGTATATTCCGTCCTTGGTATCGGCAATTATCTGCTCCTTGGAAAGTATCTTCTCTCCTGGAGCAAGGTATAAATTTGGTATTCTGGTTATCGGCACATGATTGTAAAGTTCCGCACGGCACGTTCCATTTGCCCTTTCCTTTCCTATCTTGTGTGCGAGTTCCCTCGGAGTGCCATATCCTGACAGTATGCCGTGATCAATCATTGTCCATTTCTGGCATTTGACACCCTCGTCGTCATATCCGTAGCTTGCAAGGCCACCTTCCATTGTATTGTCGGCAATAAATGTCACCTGATCCGATCCGTAGCGGAAATTGCCAAGTTTTTCCAGTGTTGCAAAACTGCGTCCAGCATTGCTTTCCTCATATCCCAGGACACGATCAAGTTCCGTAGGATGCCCTACAGATTCGTGCATTGTAAGGGAAAGGTTGAGCGGATCCAGTATCAGGTTTGTCCTGCCTTCCGTACATGGTCTTGCGAAACAGTGTTCCCTCGCCTGTGCGGCTATCCTTTCCGCATTCTCTATAAATGGAAGTTCCTTGAAATATTCATATCCGGCATTGCAGGCATTTGGCATCCAGGTACGGCTCTTGACCTCTCCGTTGGCCTTTGCAACCGCTATTATTTCCGGCAATACGGAGTAAAGGACGGTCTCTATGCGGCTGCCATCAGTATTTGCGTATTTGCGTGTCTGCCTTTTGAAATAAACATATCCAATTGCCTTGAATATGTCCTTTGCCTTCAACATTCTGCGGGCTGATTCCAGAAGAATGGCGGCCTGGCTGTCCGGATCTATTTCAAACGGGTCAATCTGTATCTTTGTCACAAACCTGTCAAGATGAACAGGCTCAAATGCGAATTCAACCTTTTCCGAGGCTATGCTGTCCGCGGCTTTTGCCAGCGACAGGGCCTCGTCGGCGGCTTTTCTCAGTCCGTCAATAGAGGAATCCTTTGTGGACGAATATCCCCATCCGTTATTGTAGAGAACCTTTATGCCTGTACCAGCCTTTTCCTTTTCGCGAAGACCGCTTATACGCATGTTTTCCGTGGTAATTGTGCGATCCTTTACGGCCTGTTCCCTGGCATCGGCGTACCTTGCGCCTTTTCCCTTAAGGTAATCTGTTATCTCAATCAAATTCTGCATAAACTGACCCTTATTTTCCTGATTCACCCTTTTTCTCGGCAGTGTCCAACGGTTCTACAATCAGGACGGAATCCCGTACCAATACAACCTTCAGGGGCTGTCTGTCCGACACGTCGGATGAACATTGTGCCTCCCACACGCTATCGCCCATGTAGACACGTCCCATTCCATTTTCAAAACTGCCTTTTGCCTTTACAATCTTGCCGGAATACTTTGAATTGATGTCATTGATTCCGGTCTTTATCTCGTCAGTCTTTTTTACAAATCTTCGTCCAACAAAGACGGCAATGACAGACAACACGCCGAAAATAGCCGTAAGGTATTTTAAGGCAAGTCCCTTTACGACAAAGGCTATTATGCCAGTCAGAAAGGCTCCTATTCCAAACCATAGAAAGAACACTCCGGGAACTATCATCTCAACTATGATGAGGACAAGTCCGAGTGAGAGCCAAAACCAATAATTGACAGCTATTTCCGGCATGATTGTCTCCTTGAATTACTTCTTTATCAGCGGTTTTGCGGAATCACCCTTGCTGAATGCCTCTTTCGCGATTTCGCCTATACCCGCTATTGAACCCAGTATGTTCGTAGCCTCGATTGGGAGCATTATTGTCTTGCTGTTCTTTGACGCTCCGATTTCCTTCATTGCCTCAATGTATTTCTGTGCGACGAAATAATTGACAGCGTTTATATTGCCTTCGGCTATAGCATCGCTGACCATTTTCGTAGCCTTAGCCTCGGCTTCTGCCTGTCTTTCGCGGGCTTCGGCGGCACGGAATGCTGCCTCCCTCTGGGCTTCGGCTGCAAGAACCACGGCCTGCTTTTCACCTTCTGCCTTGAGAATCTGCGACTGGCGTAGACCTTCGGCTTCAAGAATCTGTGCACGTTTGTCTCTTTCCGCCTTCATCTGACGGGCCATTGATTCAACAAGGTCTCGTGGAGGGGTGATATCACGGATCTCAATACGGGTCACCTTTACGCCCCACGGATCTGTGGCCTTGTCAACTACGTCAAGCAGCTTGCGGTTGATAACGTCGCGCTGGCTGAGCAGCTCGTCCATTTCCATTGATCCCATGACTGTACGAATGTTGGTCATAACAAGGTTTGAAATCGCTATGTGAAGATTTCTGACCTCGTAAACCGCTTTTGAGGCGTTCATAACCTGATAGAACACGACGCCGTCTACGGAAAGCATCGCGTTATCTTTTGTAATTACGTCCTGACGGGGAATGTCAAGAACCTGTTCCATCATGTTTACCGCGCTGCCTATGCTGTCTATCAGCGGCATGATGAGGTTCAGACCAGGCTTTAACGTATGCGTGTACTTTCCAAAACGCTCCACCGTGTATTCCATACCCTGCGGGACGGTCTTGACGGCCATAAATGCGAAAACAATGGCTACACCTAGAATTATGTAAAAAAACATCTCTCCTCCTGAACAAAAAATATCAATCCTAACGCCTTATTTCAAAATTGGTAATTTCGTTAAGGCTTTAAGACTTTATACAATAATTTTAGCATAAAAAAACCAAAATAGTATATAATTTAGTTAAGGCAGGATTTTGGCCTGAGTTCAAAATGAAAAACATATATAGCAGATTTCGCAACTATTTTCGCCACAAGATACTATTCAACATGCCTTTCGCACTAAGGCTGCACCTTTCCATAGCCGGGTTATTGATCACCGCTTTCATAATAGTATTCATATTGACTTCGGAAATACTTTTGCCGATAGTAAGAAATCAGATAGAGGTTCAGGCCCTGAATGTAATAGGCAATATACAGAGCGAGCTTCTGGTAAATGTAAAGAAGGCCATATCCGCAGGGAGAATCCTTAACAATTATGCTGCCGAGGATTTGAATGACGCGGACAAGGCAATAAACCTGGAAAGAATGGCTTTTACATCAGCCAATGTCTTTAACACAATTGATCCTGACAACAAGCTGTTTCATGCCTCATTCATATATGTCGCACCGCAGGACGGCAGAACGGAATCAATGCATCAGTTCTTCATAGGCAAGGATGGAAAAATAAGAATTGATACTACCACCGACGTTGAAATTTATCGCAAAAGGGAATGGCTGATAAAGACTATGAATTTGGCCAAACCCGTGTGGACGGAACCTTATGAGGCCGATGACGAGGAGGAAAGGCCGCAACTGATAACATTCACCTATCCCATACCATTTGATGCGGCAGAAAGAGGAATCGCTCCTCAGGGAATACTGGGCATAGCCCTGAATCTTGAAAATGTACAGAAATTGTTCAGATCCATCACATTTTCCAAAGATGGAATTGCATTTCTTGTTTCAAAGAACGGTTTATACATATATCACCCTGATCCGCAGGTTCAGATGAAGAAGGATATTTACGAGCTTTCCCTAAATCCGGGGCTTGCCCCATTAAGGCAGGTTGCAAAGGATTTTGAGAAGGGAAAAAGTGGCAAGGTGGAAATGACCATAGCTGGGAAATCAGTACTGACATTTTATAGTGTTCAGCCTGATACGGGCTGGGGAATATCCCTTACATTCTCACAAGACGAGTTCTTCAATGAAATCAACAGGACAAAATATAAGATATTGGCCATTTCATTCTTCTCACTGATATTCCTCTTGTTGCTTGTGAACATACTGTGCAAACAGCTGGCCAAAAGTATTGAAAAACTTGCGGAAATAGCACAGGAATATGGAAATGGAAATTTTGAGGCTAAATTTCCCAACATATATGGCAAGGACGAGATAGGCCGTCTGGCAGACGCTTTCCGCAATATGCGTGACAATATCGTAAAATACATAAGCCAGGAAAAACAGAATTATGCTTTTCAGCAGAAAATATCCAATGAAATGAACATAGCCGGACAAATACAAAGTTCCAGTCTTGAAACCGTTTTCCCGGAGGAATCCAGATTTTCAGTTTATGCTTCAATGAATCCTACAAAGGAGGTTGGCGGAGACTTTTACGACTGTTTCTACCTTTCCCCAAGCAAATATGCGATACTTATAGCTGACGTGTCCGGCAAAGGAATACCAGCAGCCCTGTTTATGATGATGAACAAGGCACTGCTCAAGATGGTTGCCCAGAGCGGACTTTCCCTGTCAGAAACATTTAACAAGGTCAACAACGCTATTTGTGCAAAAAACAAGATGGAACTCTTCGTGACAGCGTTTATGGCTGTAATTGATCTTGAAACAGGGGAAATGGAATACGTCAACGCAGGACACAATCCTCCTCTGATAAGGTCAGACAACGGTTATGAGTATTTCAAGCCGAAAAAGAACCTTGCAATAGGCTTTATGCAGGATTATGAGTACAAGAGCGACAAGATACATCTCAATCCTGGAGAAAAAATATTCCTGTACACCGACGGAATAACAGAAGCACAGGACAGCGAGGGACATTTCTATGGTACGGAAAATCTTAAAAATGCCCTCAACGGTATTCCAAAGGACTGCGAGCCAATGCAGACATTGAATATGATAGAAAAAAAGCTAAAGGAATTTACAGAAAACGCCCCACAGGCAGATGACATAACAATGCAGGAACTTTCATACAATGGCGACAGCAAGGCCGCAGAACTAAAAAACAAAAGCAATTCAAATTACGAAAAGAGGAATTTCGTAGCCCGCATAGAAAGCTGGGACAGCATATCCGATTTTATAGAGGAAAAGGCAAATACTGCCGGCATTCCGCAACCGAAAATAATGAAGGTACTTATTTCCGCTGAGGAAATATTCTCAAACATATCAAGGTATGCATACGACGAACCTGGCAATGCGGACATAACCATTTATGTAGCCGACGGAATGTTCAATGTATTGTTTGAGGACACCGGAGTACCTTACAACCCTCTTGAAAAGGGTGATCCTGACATAACCCTTTCTGCCGAGGAAAGGCAAATAGGTGGTTTGGGAATATTCATTGTCAAAAAGACAATGGACAAGGCAGAGTACGAAAGAAAGGACGGCAAAAACACATTTGAAATTGGGATAAGGATCAATTGACAGGAATCTAGAACGGATATCCAACTTTGACAAGGGTGTTTGATCCCTCCTTGCCAAAGGCAACGTCTACTGTTGCGACGAATTGTGGCCTTATAACCAGTCTTGCGGATACGCCTGGGGCAAATACCAGATCAGCAAATCTGAAATCGGACGGTCTTTCAAAAACCTCGCCAAAATCCAGGAATGGGGCAAACTCAAATTCATTTATGAAATTGAAAAGCGGGGATCTGGAAAGCCGTATCCTTTCCTCGACAGTCATCATCAGCTTGCCTCTTGAAGTATAACGTCCATCACCAACGCTACGCAGACCGATACTTTCTCCTAGCTTTACCATTGCGTAAAACGGCACATCATTTCCTCTCTGAAACTGCAAAAGACAATGCAATGCGGTTATAAGACGGCTTTCCTCCCTGTAATTGTAATAACTTTTAAGCTGCATTGAGTATGTACGGTATTCATAATCCGAGCCAAGTTTCCTGTTTGAATATGTGGCGGACAATGCCACATAAGTGCCTATTGTTGGCAGATATATATGATCAGTATCGTCGTATACAAGTGCGATGCGGTTCAGATGAAAATTATGGTTTTTGCTTGCATTTTTGTAAATTTCAGGATAAATCTTGCGGAAATCCCTGTCCGAGACCGGGCCAGGCTCAATCCTGTCAACAAAAAAGGAATGTGTCAGATTTATGAAAAAAGGCCTGTAAATCGGAAAATCAACAATCATTTCCTCGCCGGAAATGTTAAGGGCGTAATTGGCACGCCCATCCTTTTTGCTTTCCATATTGCCAAAGCCATAAAAGGACGGCTTGCCGGTAATCCAGTGCTTTGGTTCCCAGCTGAATCTTATGCCCGTGCCAAAAAGATCCGGCGTGTAATAGTAGGACATCAGTTCCTCTTCCACATAATCGGATTTTGAGGCACGGAATATGAAGAAACGCTGCTCGTCTGGAAACAGGAAATGTCTGTAAGTGTATGTCCCCCCCAGATACCTGTTCCAGCTTGCGGATGGCAGAATTACGGATTTTATCTCCCCTGTTTCATTCTTGTTCAGGGCAAGAAGTGGCATTATGCCGGCTGTCACGCCCAGATCCTTGTTTGAATCCGCAATAGGAAACGGAACAAGCACGCCTAACGGCGTATTTATCGTTATCGCACCAATCAGACGGGCAAGAATGCCAGTGTCCCCCTTGCCCTCGGCGGTCATCGTGGAACGCTCCACGGTAAGGCGGACGGCTTCCTTTGTTTCCGGCTCTATTCTGCGTATCTCATTGCCCTGCACGGCACGGTCATTCATCTTTTCCTCGGCATGACAAGGAAAGACAAACAATAGGGACAATATAAAAATACAGAAAACTATCCTAATAACAGGCATTATGATAAACAAAGTCTATAATTTGCAAGGCTCTGTTATACATAAGTATTTATAGCAACAACGTAGCCACGTCATTGCGAGGAGCATTAGCGACGAAGCAATCTGTGATTTATAAATTCTAAAAGCAGAGTTTTCTGAATTAGATTGCTTCGCTACCGCTCGCAATGACAACGGTAGTCTTATGTAATCAATAACATTTTTTAACAGAACCTTATGCTTTTGTAATGACAATGTATATACATTGTCATTACATTACACATACAACTGCAATACATTTAAAGAACTTTCAAATTGCTAATTACTAATTGCTCATTGCTAATTGGGAACGCAGGAAAAGTGCCTTTTCCTGCGTTTCCTTAATAAAGATTCTTCTTTACAAGCGGGCAGTCCCAGCCGTAAAAGAAGGAAGCGCCTCTTGCTATCTTTATACCCATAGGCAGCTGACGACGCTTGAACTCATTGTTTTCAATGCGGCGTATGGTCCTTATAGCAATATCCTCAGGTATTCCTGCTTCCCTTATCTCTTCTAGAGATTTTCCCTCTTCCACAAACATTCGCACGATCCTGTCAAGCTGGCTATATGGAGGAAGATCGTCCTCGTCTTTCTGATTCGGACTTAATTCGGCGGAAGGAGGTCTTGTTATTGTGCCTTTTGGTATTATTTCCTTGCGACGGTTTATGTATTCGGCAAGCTCATAAACCTCGGTCTTAAGCAGATCCGCAATTGGAGCTATTGATCCAACAGTATCGCCATAAAGAGTGCAGTACCCGACGGCAATTTCCGACTTGTTTCCTGTGGCAATGGCAATGCGGCCTTCGCTGTTTGACAATGCCATTATCGTTATTCCGCGGCTTCTGGACTGCAAATTCTGCAAGGCAAGGCTCACCTTGCCGTTTTCCGTTTTTTCGTCTGAAAGTCCTATTTCCTGCCTTAATGTATTGAAAATATTCTTTATTGGAACAATCCTGTGCGGCATTCCTAGATTTTTGGCAAGTTCCAAAGCCTGGTCTATGCTGTCCTGAGAAGTGTATTCCGACGGCATAAGCACGCCGAGAACATTCTCCCCCCCTATTGCCTTTGAGGTAAGAGCCGCCGCGACTGCGGAATCAATGCCACCGCTTAATCCAAGCACGGCTTTTGTAAATCCCTGCTTTTCAAAAAAATCCCGTATTCCCATGACGAGGGCATTTGCAATATCCGCTATATCTTCCCTTGGTTCGGGATTATACGGAACTGCCTTTTCCGTGTCTACGGTCAATATGACATCTTCAAAGGCGGGAGCTTCTGCCAATATCTGCCCTTTTGGACTAAAAACCGTACTACCACCATAAAGGATATATGAATCATTCGCACCACATGGATTGGCATATACTACAATAGCATTCATCTCTTTTGCCCTATCCGATATTTCCTTGATGTTCTCCTCTATAACACCCTTGAAATATGAGCAATAATCCAACATTACAACCACATCGGCCTTTTCAGAATTGTCGCAAAAACGCATATTGAATGTCACAAGTACCTTCTTGCCGCACACTTCGCAAACAATATCAGCATGACCATCCAAAGGGGTGACCAGATCTCCCTGACCAATTTTGAATTTTCCCTGACGTATAAAGGCCGTTGCCTCATACGGACAGTCAGGGGCATCATCATACCTGTAAAAGGCTGCCACAATATCTGCCTTTGTATGCAGATCAGCCAGCTGCCTTATCGCATTTTCAATTTTTTCGTAAGGATTTTTTACATACTCTAACAAATAAGCACCATCCGTACCTAAAAGGGATGGTCTGGGCAATATTATCAGATCAGGATTATCCTTGTCGGCTTCAAGAACTGCCTTTTTTATATTTTCAAGGTTGCCTTCAATGTCTGCCGTCTTGGGGTTGCTTTGTATAATGGATATTTTCATAAGAATATTATATAAAAAAGTGAGGATTTATGACCGTCATTTTATGCCTGCAAGGTAATAAAGCCAAATGCGATACGGATTATATATGCGATTGCCGCTACAAATGCAATTACCATGGCATAGAAAAGCATTTTTTTTCTTTTTGCGATAAATGGCGGGAAATTTGACTGTCTTTTGCATGTAGTATTAAGCAAAATGCCCAACATTGCAAGTATTATGACGCGAGATGTTCCGCCATTTGAAAATAGCGGCAATGGTATTCCGGTGACAGGGAACAGTGAGAGATTAACAAAGATATGCGACAATGCCTGCATTGAAATCATGACTACGACACCCATTGCCAGCAAATGCAGATAGGACGAGGGATTCTCAGTGTCTTCCAGGCACATCACCTCTGTTGCCGGAGCACGGAAATGCATAGCCTTGAACAAGGCGTATACCGTAATCGCAAGCAATGCGAAAATGCCCAGGAATCCCCATTCGGCACAAAGTACCGAGAAAATATAGTCGGCCTCGGAAATTGCCAGCTTGCCGCTTGCGTTTACCCTTCCGCCACCCGGGCCAAATCCTATCAGGCTGCCGGACATTGACGGACCACCGGACATGACGGACAATTTTGAATAAAATGCCTGTGATCCGTCTCCAAACACATAATTACGGAAATTCTCATCCCATTCACGGAATGAATGCGTCTTTTTCTCTTCTGTAGCGTTTTCATTTTCCGAGGGAACTTTCATTTCAGTCTGAACTGGCTTTTCCTTTTTTTCAATACGGGGCGACATTGAAACCAGGTCGTATTTCATCCAGTTTTTCAGTCTGTTAAGACGATATGCCTCATTGGAAAACACCCATGCCCCGCCTAAGAGGGCCACGATGACTAGTCCTATAAGCAGTTTCCTGTCAATCCTTATCCTGCCAAGCCATAGTATTATGCAGGTTGACAAGGACAGCAAGGCGGCAGTGCTAAAATTCCGTTGCCACGCACCTACGAAAAACACAACAAGTCCCAGCGGGACAAGAATGTAAATAAGTGAACCTTTGAGTGTTTCACATTCCTGGCTGATCTCACCGTCGGAACATATAAAGGCCGCATAAAAAATCAGGTAAATGGCAAGTATATCGCTAACCTGAACGCCGAAAAGCCATCTGCTTGCCCCATTCAATGTCTGGCCAATAATAGGTGGCAGGAATTGCAGTATAGCAACCACTACGGAAAACAGTATGAAACAGGCAGGCTTGCGGAAAATATCCACATTTACAAACGGGGACAGCAGGAAAATGGCAAATCCTAACGCCATAAAAAAGGCCTGGCTTATCAACGCGTCAAAATTCATTCCGCCAACGGCAAGATTTGCGGATTTGCTATAAAGCGTTGGTGATGCGGACATTGCCAATCCAAGGACGATGTAAAAAAACACAACGAGAATCAACATTCTGGATTCCAGACGGAATTCCGGTGTCTGTATTGACATCTTCGCACAAATGATTATGTCATCCTTGAATTTTGAAAGCCAGCCTTTGTCTTCATTTTTAACTGTTGCCGATTTCCTGGTCAATGTATTTCTCATTTTCCGCACCCCTTATCTGCCGGTTTCCGACCGTTTACCTGCCTCGGCAGCCTTTTCAGCCAATATCTTGTCCCTTAAATATTCCGCAATGGTTTTTAGGACAGGACCTGCCGCACGGGCACCCTGTGGGTGTATTCCCTTTTCCCTTGCGGTAAGCTCGCTTTCATCATACATCACATATATGACATATTTTGGATCCTGATATGGCAGGAACGCTACGAACGAGGCACGGTTTGGCTTTATCATTGATCCATTGAAATTTACCGTTATATTCTGTCGTGAATCTATGAATTTTTCCCGTATTTCGGAAATTACAGCATAAAAATCAGTGCATTGCTGTTTTTCCTGTCCTTCAAGGGCATCACAGCCTTTTGGGCATTTGCTTCCCTTTGGACATGATACCTGCCTGTTGGTCAGTTTGCAGGCATTTTTTTCATTTTCTGAAAGCAATGTATCGCATTTGGACGCAGGACACACCCCATCACGACAGGAATATGCCGTCTTGCACAATGCCACTACGGAATTATGCCTATTCTCATTACATTCCTGCTCGGACATATCTTCCGGACAATTGTATGAATATGATTTTATTTCTTCAGATCTTATACCTTCGCACTGATATGGGAAACATATTTTTCCAATGGGACAGGCATATTTGTCCGCCGTACCGGTCTTGCCACCTATTTCCATTCCAGAAATGGCATATCCGCGTCCAGTTCCTTCCACAGGCTTTTCAAGATGGCCAGGGATCTTGCTTTCAAACACTGCCTTCATATACTCTCTTGCAAGGGCGGCTGTCTCCTTGGATATTATATCCTTTCTTACCGCGACAGGATCAAAACCTGTTATGCTGCCGTCGGCATATTCAATACTGCTTACAATATACGGCTTGTACAGTGTTCCACCATTTGCCAATGCGGAATACGCCGATATAATCTGCAATGGAGTGGCATCAACCGGCCCCTGCCCATAAGAATCCTTTAAATAATCCATACGGTTGATATCGTCTACCGCATAAGCCCCACATGAGCCTTGTTTGTCCTTCGGAATCTTTTTACCTGTATCAGTCGGGGCATTATTGCCACAATTCTCAGCGGAACATATAGACGCTCCCATTCCCGTACGTTCGCCAAAGCCAAATTTGGCACGCATTGCCTTCATATATTCCTGTCCGCTATTCCAGGAATTGCCATGTCTGTCGGAAACTGGCTTGTCCCAAAGCAGATGGGCAACCCAGGCAGTACCGACATTGGACGATGCCGCTATTATGTCCTTTAGACTGTACAGTCCACTGTATATGTCATGATCATCCCTTATCAGCTTCCAGGCCTTTGAAATTGACTTGTCAGGCGATTCCTGTGCGGATTTGTAATTGGATTTAAGGTCGTACAGGGAATTATTGCTTATTTCCGGAAGACCCAGATCCAGGGCGGATGCGATGGTTATTGGCTTCATTGTTGAACCAGGCTGATAAATGAAATTGAGCATTTCAATACTCAGACCGCTACGCCAGTCAGGATTGTATGATGCAGCCGCGAGAATCCCCCCCGTATGCACGTCCTGTACTATTGCGAATCCACGTTCCGGCATTACGTTCTTCTCTGCCTGTCTTTTTAACAGAAGCTCCGCCAGATTCTGCAATTCCATATCTATGGTAAGACGTACGCTGGCAATTTCCTTATCCGAGTATTTTTTCAGACCGGGAATTGTATCGGTAATTTTGCTGCCAAGTACGGTTTTTCCCTGTCTTTTTTCAAGATAGCAGTTCTCTATGCCGCCTGTCGCATTCTCGCCTATTCCCAATAGCTGCGATAGCACATAATCATGCTGTTTTACCGAGGCAGCTACAGGAATATTCTCATAATCCGCCGTTCCTGCCAATACCGAACGATAATGCCTGTCCTGCTCAAATTCCAACCCGTCCATAAAATACGAACCGCCAAAAACGGATATTTCTGGCAGCAACGCGTCAAACTTGTCCTTTTCAATACGGGCAAGTTCCTTGTAATCCTTCTCATTTGCGTCAACAAGATGGTTTTCAGGAATATTGTTCTCACGCAGGATCTTGTCAAGCCTTGTTGCGAAATCATGATATATATTGTCCTGCTCCTTTGACTTGTCGGAACCACGAAGATTTTTTTTCTTCCCAGACAATGCTCCTATATTCCTTATCTGTTTTTTGTTTACATATAGTACAGGATTGCCATTGTTTTCCGATATTGACGCCTTTCTACGGTATTCAGACTTGTTCTGCTTTCTGGAAATGTTTTTCAGTGAGAATATCATGTATTCTGCAAATTCCCTGAAATTCCAATGCAATGGGGCAATCTGTTTCTTAATGTCTTCCAGTTTTTCCTTCGGAATAGGGATTGCGATTTTTGAATTTGGAAAAATGTCTTTATATTTTTCCAATTCGGACAATATTTCATCAGTATTTTCAAAAAATTCCTTGTTTTTCTTAAAAAAACTGGCTATTTTGGAAAGATTGTATGAATAAAGCTTTCTGCAAAATATACTGTTGTAATCAGCACTGGATTTGCCATTGCAGATCATTTTCTTATCATTTATCTGCCTTATGATAGTGGGATCAACATTTGCAGAGGAAGAAGGATCCCCTACAATATATCCCCAGAGAATATTCAGATCAAATTTATTGCCTGACGCATGTATTTTTTCCAACTCTTCGGCAGAAAGTTCCTTTTCTATTTCGGATATGATTTGAGGGGTAAGTGAATTGGATTCAAAAATCTCGGATGGGATTATTCCAATCCTGACCTTGTTCTCAGGCTTGTCTGACTGGCAGTATTCGTAAATTGTCCTATCCTTGTTGCTATTTAATTTTTCCTTTTCAGAATCTGACATCATTTTCTTCTCATTTTTCGGTATTCTGATGTCTTTTACCTTTATGTCAGATTTCTTCAAATCCTCGCTATCTGCCGTAAGGCATATAGTATCAAGTGTTCCTTTGACAAACTCAAATTTGAAACCGTTTATCTGATCCCTTACATATCTTATGTCCGCAAGATATTCCTGAATGGTCTGATATTCGTTTATATCCAGATTCATATAGGCGGTACTTCCATCCCGTCTGGAAAGTGAACGATCCTGATTGAATACGGAGGTACTGTAGAATACTGTCCCATTTCTTTCCGATGCGATATTTACAGTCATCAGCCTGTCTGCGAATGATTTTCGTCTCTGCAAATTCCTATTCCGTTCACCTTCGCAGTCCGGATGATAGGTTCTTTTGCCAAATCCGGTCTTTTCAAACATTTTCGTGCCATTTGACAAGTCAGAACAATTTTTTTCCTGCTGATAGGACAATGCCTTCATTGCCTCCGTGCTTATTACCACATTGGCACGGAAATCATCCGCGGCTATAGTCCTGCCATTCCTGTCTGTTATCCGGGTGCCTTCCCATGACAATGGATTGAAGTCATTGTCCTTGCCCGAATCCTCGCCATAAATCGCATGGAAACGCTCACTGAAATATCTTTTGTAATCTGCATGTGTGATGCATTGCATTATGGCAAGACGTATTATTGCCGTAATGAACAATGCGGCAAAAAAGACCTCAACCCAGAAAAGTCTCTTTGCCGCAAGGCCGGATTTGCTATATGATTCTTTTATTTTTGATATGATTTTCATTCTGAAATATTATTCCGCTGGCACTCGTATAGGAATTTGCGTGTTTTGATTTTTTCGCCTGTATTGTCAGGCAGGACGTATTTAAATACTTTCTTAAAGAAATTCTTTTTCGCAGTGTTTTCTACAATTCCCTTTTCTTCCTGTCTTGCGGCATCCGCATAATATGAGGCTATCTGAAGATTTTTTCTGTAATGTTCCGAAAATCTTTCACGCATGGATTTAACCTGAACCGCACATTCCACTGCCTTGGCAGAATAAGCCGGAAAGGCCTGCTTTCCACTATCCTTGTACAGGGAATTGGAACGATATGCCTCACAAAGCTGTTTGAGATTTTTTATGTTTTTCTGCCAGTTATGGCATATTTCAAGCTCATTACGCATTGACGATACTTCCTGCGACTGCGTAAATACCGCATACCTGTAAAAAACATAGAATACAACTGAAAACAGTATTATGAACATCACAAGGGACATTTTCTTCTGCTGGCTGTTGAAACGCAACCGCAGCACATAAGCCATTAGTATAAAAATGGCAATAGACAAGACAGATAGCAATATTATTATCTTCATAACGAAAACGAGGATTACTTTCCTACCCTTTGCCTTATTTCCTCAATTGCTGCCTTTTCTTCTTTTGTAAATGTTCCGTTATATTTCTCTAATTTCTCTAGGAATTCATTAAAATTGCTTTGCAACAATTCCAGGTACTCTTTTTTTTCCTGCTTGCTTGCAGTAGTCCTTATTTCCTTTTCAATACTAGTGAATCCGTCATAAAATTCCTTGAAATCATTATAAAGGGATATTTCCCTTGCGGCCTTGTAATAACGTCTCATATCCCCATTGTCTCCTTCCGCAGCGATTTTTGCCACTTCCGCACAAAAATCAATATTTTTTAAAGAAAATTCACGACGTGAACATTCGTATTGGGCTATCGGGTGACCAGCAGATGCCATTTTTCTGCCTTCATCGGAAAAAAAATTGTTATTCAATGGGGCGAAACAGAGGGATGCACGTTTGTAGTATTCATAAGCCCTGGCAGGATCTTTTTCTATATTGAAGTTCGCATATCCTATCTGATACATTCTTGCAAGATAGAAATTTGCATCAGGAAGACCATCTTCCGCGGCCTGCAAAAGATAATCATAGGCATTTTTCATATTCTTTTCAAAACCATCACCCAGCATATTCATCTGGTAAAGGCAGAATTTTGCCCTCGCCCCTTCCATGCCAGGCAGCCTTGTGTCCTTTACAGCCTGAATATATGCCGCATAAAAAGGATTTATACTGGCAAAAATCCTATCGGCCCTGGCAGGATCAGGCTTTATGTATACCTTGCCGATATTTTCCTCGCTATACCCTTTTCTCAATACTTCCAACAAGGCTTTTACAACTGGCAACTCCATAAGGCGTGAGGAATCCTTGTCCTTTGCATATTCCTTTGCTGCTATGCGCATAAGATATGATGCCCAGCCTGATGTTATTGTTTCCAGACTTCTATCCAGAAGTTCCAACACTTCCATCAGCTCGCCTTTTGCGGAACTGTCCTGTTCAACACAAAGTTCTTCTTCCGTGGCTAGTTTCTGTGAGTTTATTTCTGAAATTATATAGGAAATATCAAAATGCTTTGCAGCTTCCTCGTCCAAGCCTATTTCCGCCAGACATTTCTCAACCTTGTTTGCCTTTTCCTTTTCAGCCTTGCTTATGAACATAAGAATCCCCTTTTAAAGTACCTGACCTTACTTGTACATGGCAAAACTTTTCTTATCAGCCTTGTCTGCCTTTTTGCGCCAATCCTTGTCAGCAATATTATCCTTGAAAAGCTCATTTCCACCTGAAACAAGATACATAAGGAACAGGAAGGAATCCCTATATGAGGAATCATCCTCCTCGTTGTCATCTTCCTCGTTTTCCTCATTTTCAGTATCACCAGTTGCAAGTTTTTCCACAAAAGTACGGAACTCCGGCAATATTGACTTCTCATTGCCATCAGCTGTGAATATTCTTGGCCAGCGACTGTCCTTTTCCCTTTCCAACTGCGATGCCAGCTGATCAGCCGCATAATCACTGCCACATATACAGGCCTTGGCATACCAGTACATCGCATAATAATTGTCTTTCTGTGCTATATACCATCTTGCAAGCCATATCATGGCAGGAGGGAAACCTGCATCTGCGGCTTCGCTATAGCAATTTTTTGCCTGATCCTCATTCTGACTAACGGCCTTTCCGCTTTCGTACATAACTCCAAGCCAATATTTTGCCTGTGGTATATTTCCGCTGGCCTCGGTTAGCAGTCTCATTATCGTTTTTTTAACTTTCTCTCCAGCATTGAAATCAGCAAGGCTGCCATCAATGTCAATCAGGCCAGATCCGCTTTCCTCAACGGATATTTCCTGATGTGCGGAATTATGCTTTTCAATAAGCAGAAGGGCATAATAATAACTTGCCCACTTGTCTAATTTCATCGCCGCCTGGCTAAGGTATTTTTCTGCCATGGCAATATCCTTGTCAAGCGTCTTGCCATTGGTTGTAATATTATGTCTCTGGTATCTTAACGCATTTTCGTCAAATTCTTCTTTTTCGCCATGAATGCCAAGATAATATGCCTCGCCAAGCAGGGAACATGCCCTCGCATTGCCCTTTTCGGCATAAGCCCTTAATAGTTCAAGACCGGCATCTGTATTCTTTCTTATCTGCCCATTTCCTGTAAGCATGGATTCGGCAAAATAAACAACCTTGTCCGTCTCATTTTGTGGCATACCTGGCAGCATGGAATGTCTCTCATTTGGAAAAAGAGGCTGATCCTCGGTACTTATGGAACTTGTCCTGATAAGTTTTACAAGTTCTATTATCTTTTTTGTCTTATCGCTATTGGATTCCTTGTCATCAGACAGATAAAGCTGAATAAGATACATGGCCGCATCAGGATGTCCTTTTTTGGCCGCGACAAGAAGATCGTCCATCCCCTTCTGCTCATCCCTTGTATATCCAAGCATATTGTCATTAAGCCTGAAATATCCCCTCTGATAAAGTGCAAAGGGATAGCCGCTTTCCGCGGACATGTCAAGACAGTTCAGTACGGAATCAACATCCCCCTCCCCATTTGAAGACACGAGATCGGTATATCCCAATTCAAACAGGCGGAAAAGAGCCGCCGGATATTCCTTGTCGGCAGATATCTTGTAATATTCCTTTGCCTCCAGCATATTTCCGTCTTTCTCGCATATACAGGCATAGTCAAATGATGCCTTTCCCCTGTCATCCTTGTCTAGCAGTCCGCCAGTCCCATTTTCACCCTTGCATATATTTATCGCATCCTTGAGTTTTCCATTCAGGCAATAAATATGCAGAAGTGCCTCCCTGTAATAGAATGAACTGCCTTTCCCAGCTTTTTCATTTTCAATTTCCTCTTTTACAAGTTCCCTGGCAATACGTTCCGCCTCACTAAAATTCCTTACATGGTCGTAATAAATTGAAAACAGTTTTTCCTTGCCAATGCGGGTGTTTTTTATCTTGTTAAGACAGAACAAGGCCTTTTCATAAGAACCATTGAGCCGTCCCTGTTCCACATATTCATCCGCAAGTCTTGCCAAATCCTCCTGTGCTGGATTTTCGGCCTGGCATTTCATATACGTCTCATAAAAACGGCGGTCTGACAATGCTTCCTCGTTTTCAGGCCGCATTTCCACTGCTTTTCCTATATGAGACAAGGTCTCGTCAATGCCATGATGGAAACGTTCCGTTCCCTTGTCGGTAAAAGGTTCCTGTAGGGAGAAATATATTTTTGCAAGACTACATTCATCATCAAAATCCTTATTGGATCTGCCTAATATGGATATGGCCTGTTCATATAGTTTCCTGCGATTGACCAGGACCTCATTCAATTCCGCATTTTTCTGTGCCTTCTGAATGGCATTATCCATTAATGACAATGTTTTTTCATAAAAATACTGTGCTGGTTTGGCAAAAAGATATTTTTGGGAATTGTCATAAGACTGTTCTGCCAGAAACGCACATGTCATTGCCGCGGAATAAATATCCTTGGGCAATGCGTTTTCAGAAGCTGCCTTTTGCAGGATAGACAAATCCCTGATCATTTCTTCCGCAAGACTACGTTTATCTGCATAATCTTCCATGCCGCTTGTCTTTCTGACAAAGGTTTCAATATTCCTTATTGCTTCCTGAAAATCATTTCCGCCACTTATAAGGCATATACGGGCTACGTCCAGCCATGCTTCCGGGAAATACGTATTCCTGTCATTCATGGCATATTTGTAGTAATTTGATACAATGGAATCCGCATCTGACGCATCAGCCGGTACATTGTCAATTTTCCTGGTAAAGTAGATATTCGCTATACGGTAATAGACATGTGAATCCTTGTTGCCAGGAAGGGATTTTGCCTCCTTGTACTGTCTTAATGCGGAACCAAAATCCTCATCCTTGTAATATTTCTCACCTGTAATGAACAAGGCCAATTTCTTTTTTGCTATCCTGTCCTGTTTGGCTTTTTTTCCTATTGTCTCGCAAAATCCTACAAAATCTGATGCTGAAGATATTTTGGCAAGTTCATCAAAGTACTTTTCTGCCTCATTCATATCTTTTGCGTCAATAATATTCTCCAAAATCTCATATGGATCTGAAGGAACTATATTTAGAATAGCATCCTTCAGCTTGCAATAGAATTCCAAACCTTCTTTTACAGTCTGCTTCTCCTCTCCTGAAACCCGTTCTAGCTCATTTTCCTGATAGGAAATATCGTCTTCTATGGCAGACAAAATCTCATTAATGCCAGAATCCTTGTCAATGTCAAGAATATCCCTTATTTCTGACAACACCTCATTTTCCGTAGTATTTTCTGGCAATTCAAGAACTTCTATTGCTTTTTTCAAATTCATAATCCGTACCTTTTAAACATACTATAATTCAACCATCGATAGTTTCTCATTGCTAATTGGAAAAGCATAAAAAAGCACTTTAGCTGCTTTTCCTTATTTCTTATTTTTCAGAGGTTTCAGGCTTTACATTTTCTGTTTCGTCCTCTTTTTTTTCGTTTTTTTTACTGTTTCTTCCTTCTTGACCTCTTCTTCCTTTGCAGCCTGATTTTCATTATCCTTATCAGTTTCCGAACTAGTATCCTTTCTTACAATGGAAATAAAACTTAGATCATCATCGGTTATTTTTTCCTTTATCAAAGACAGCAATTGTCCTATCTGTGCGTCATTACAACGCATAACCTTAGCCATTTCAGCAAGGAACTTTTCTTCCCTGTTATTCCATAAGCCATCTGCCGCACCGTCTGACATCAGGGAAAAAGCCATAATTCCTTTTTCAGATATGCTGCCAGCATCTAGTTCAAAATTTTCTTCCATATTCGCATCAGTGACAAAGAATGTCTCATTAGCATACTCTCCATTTTTTGGATATGAAAATGGGATTGCCTTTTCCTTGTCATCAGGAACAGACATCAATGCCGCGATAAAGCCGTCTCCGATATGTCCTGTTATGTATCTGTCCCCATTTATTGCCACAAAAAGCAATGTGCTGGCAAGCTGCATTATATTCATTTGGCTGCTGCCTGATTCTTCCAGTTTTTTTCTTATATCTTCCCTTTGGGACAATTCTTTCAGTTTTTCCTTCAACTTATCCTGCAAATAGGATTTGATATTGGCTGACATTGAAATATCCGACAGTCTTATTTTTGATGTATTCTCCTCTATTACAGGACTTGCAATCTGTCCTTTGCACTCTGACACGGCATCAAAGACAATGTTGAAATTATCCTCATTGCAAAGATATTCGCAAATAGCGTTTGCTGACATTTCAGCCCCATACTGTGAATATGAGGCTGAACCCATTCCGTCAGCCAATGCTATGGCATATATGCCCTTGTCCTTGAATTTGTCCTCAAATCCGTAGGCATCCTGACACACCTTTTTTGCCTCGTCGGTTTCCTTTTCATGCCTCGTACCTATCAGCTTGTTCCTGCTTATAATCCATTCCATATAAAGACCTCATGCAAAACAACAAAAAGACAATTTACTACCAATATGCGTCATTGCGAGCGGTAGCACAAAAGATTGCCTCGTCATGTCATTCCTCGCAATGACGATATAACTATTTCCTCAATTGTTAACTGCTAAGTAAATACAGATAAAGTCCACCATCCGTCATTCCCGCATGTTGTTAGCGGGAATCTCTACAGTACTCACCGACGAGATGCCCGACTACTAATTTTCACTGTTTCGCTGTACGCGCTGCTACAGCTACACAGGTTCACGTCCTAAAAACGACACACTGTGTCGTTTTTGCCATAAAGGGACGGACACCAGGGCATGACGGAGTGTTTAAAAAAAATGCTACTTTTTTTGCGTTGCCCTAGTACTCTTGCGGCAGATCATCGTCATAAAGAGGGACCATATCCCCACTATCTTCTGATGCAACAGGAACAAGGTTGCTAGAACCGGAACTTACACTTACGCTTATTGCCTTGAATATTTCTTCCAGGGATGTTGCGGAAACACTGGCATTGATAAACTGTGTCTGTCCTGAAGGAAATGCAAGACCTGCAAGGCGGTTTTCTTGCTGTCCCTTGCCCTTGCCCAAAACTACTGGAATGACCTTGTATTCCTTAAGCCTGGATCTTACCTTGTTCTCCAACTTCAATTTTTCAATTTTGCTTTCCTGTGTAAGGGTAGGCTTTGTAAGCAATACTATTCTGCCCCTAAGGTTCTGCTGTTTTTCGGCCTGATACTTTTTAAGTTGTTTTTCCAATTCCTCAGTAGCCTTATAAAGACCTACAAGCATACTTTTCTTTTCTGACTCGTAGCCAAAATCCCTTTTTTCAAGGTCTTTAACCCAGTTATCATTGTCCCAGCCTGTTGATCCAGTGAATGGAATTACCACATCAGCCTTTCCATCGGAAAATGTAATTACACAGACTTCAACATCTATTGCTTTTTGATGTTCCTTTCTCAAAGTCTCAAAGAAAATCTTTAAAACCTTTTTGCTCTGTGCAGCACCAGTTTCAACACTGCCCATCTTCCTTTTGAGCATGTCCTCCCTGGTCCTGCCATATCTGCTTTTCAGGCTTTCCGGAAATTCATCATAGAAAAGCCGTATCATCAGATCAAATGATATGGACTGATTGTTTTTCTCCAATGCCTGTTTTACCTCTGGGTTGTTCTGATGCTTGTTTACCAAATCATGGGTCAGCCTTATTATTTCCTCATCCCATATCTTGCGCATATCCTTTGAAGTATCAAGGCAAATGCACACCGGGACTTTTTTGGAACTTACAAGTTCCAGACCTGATAAATCTACTATTGCTTCTTCTGACATAATATTCTCCCCTGCTCATTTTTTGTAAAAATAATATTTTAATTTTTTCATGTCAAAGCCATTATTCTTTCTGTAAAAGAAATAACCACCCGCATCAAAAATATTTGTGAAAAGCCATTTAAGATTAGTTGGACACTGCTGCCATAATTTGATATTAAGTGGATTTGGACCTTTGCCATTGGAAAATTGAAAACGACCAGCCAAAATATTTTCAGAACAAGACAGATCATCCCCAAAATTCTCATAAGGCTGTGCCGCAATAAGCACCTCAAACAAAAGAACGCATATACCGTATGCAAGCTCATAAGGCTTGCGCAGTTCTGAAGCATAATCGCTAAATCCCTGCAAAATACGCCACGGATGATCGTACATTCTATCCGGAGCTACTACCGTACACGGAAAATTCTCAATCTGATAGCTGTCGGCATCTATGAACCATACATCGTTCTTCTCTTTTGTCACGAGAAAATTGCTTTTGTTGAAATCAACCAGTTGTATATTGCGTTCACTCAGATATAGGAAATTTGATACAAGCTGTTCCGCTATTCTCAATCTTTCCTTAGTTTTGATTCCTGTGAGTATGTAATTGTCAAGAGAGACATAATCAGACACCCGTGGCATAAGCAGGCCTACGCAGTCATTTCCGTTGGATGTTCTGGAAAGCCACCCTATGGGGCAGGCTATACCTTTTTTTGTAAAATTGTTTGAACACAAAAGCCTCATTTTGGCCTTTGTCCTTTCACTGGTTGTACGCAGAATCTTGGCCAGTACTGGATATTCTTCCCCATCTATATCACATACCGCGTTTGTCTCATATACGATTGCTTCCTTCCCAGTATCGGAAAGCGTTCTTTTCAATGTAGCCTTTATAAGGCTTCTTCCATTTTCTGCTGAACGTATATTCAGATCATCGCATGAGTTCTGAATATAAAGAGAGTCATCTTCCTTGGATCTGACTTCCTTCTGTGCGGCGGAAATTGACGTGGCAACCCTGAAGCCGCCAAAGAAAGCCTTGACTGTATTTTCCGGCATCTTGCGGAACACTCCTTTGTGATTTCACAACATCAATAACTAAATTATAGCAAAAAAATCAATTGGTATGTACAGGCATTGACCTGTGTTGTTGAATTGGTTTTGGAGTGTGATTTGTCCTTAATAATATTTTTGCCAATGCGAATGCAGCAATAAATATTATCACGGCTATCAGTATGTTTTTGACAAGATAGCTTTTCCTGTTTGTCTGAAAATTGTCTTTTGCGGAATTGCCTGTAGCACCTGCGGAAAAGATGGTATATGCGTTTTCCAGCATTTGCAGCTTTCTCTGGGCATTGTTTCTTTCAATTATTGTGGTATCGGATTTCAACAGTATGCTGACAATTCTTTCCTTTTCCTTTATATAGAATTTTTCCGCATTGCCAGCAATACATTCCTTCCGTATAATTTCAACGTATACATTTTCGGCATTTTCTGGATTTTTGCCAGCAGATTTGCCATCATGATTACTGTCTATGAAAAGGCCGTCCCCATCAGGATTGTCATTCTGACTGTATTCCTCTGGCAAATCCGGGTAAAGCGGCACAAGAATCTCATCAGGACCGTAATCCTGATCGTTGCACTCTTCTTCCTCTTTCAAATCCTTTTCCATTATAATCTTATACGAAATATGTACATATCAAGGCAAACTAATTTTCCTTGTTGGATGCTATATTGAGCATTATTCCGATTATTATCAAGGTGCTGACCAGTGATGATCCGCCTGACGAAATGAACGGAAGGGCAATTCCCTTGACAGGTGCGAAATTGGCATTTACCGCTATGCTGTAAAGGGACTGCATTGTGAGAATGGATGAAAATCCTATCGCCAGATATCTGCAAAATGGATCTTTCGCACGCATTGTTATCTTGTAGCAGAAATAGACCAGCAATGCGAAAAGTCCTATAAGTATCAGTGAGCCGACAAGACCGGTTTCTTCCGCATAAACTGAAAAAATGAAATCGCAGTCCCCCTGTGAAAGCAGATTTGTCTTCTGATGTGAGTTGCCTATTCCCCTGCCGAAAAGTCCGCCGGAGCATATACCAACCAGCGAATTAAGTATCTGATACGCATCCCCCTGTATGTCAACCTTCTGATCGGAAAAGACAGACATCACGAATGACTGTATGCGTCCCAGACGATGTCCGAAGTTGACCATGGCATCCACGGCAAATACCGGAATGGAAAGCATTAGCACGCGACCAAGATTGCCAGCGGAAACACCTGCGACATACATCATGCAGAAAATGGCAAAAAGGGTAAGTGCGGGAATACCGATATCAGGCTCTATAGCAATCAACCCCAGACCAGGACTGGCGAGTATGAATGGGTAAAAGACCTTGAAAGAGTTCTGCTGCATATCCAGCAGACGGTTATGATTGCCTATATATGCCGCGACAAAAATTATAATGGCAATCTTGGCAAATTCGGCAGTCTGCAAATTTATAAACCCAAGCGGAATCCACCTGTGGCTGCCAAGTATTGGAGGCATGAACATTGTTATTATCAAAAGAATACATGCCACGAAGTATATAGTACCGGAAAAACGCAAATCCTTAAGCCGTTTGAGATTTGCCGATGCTATCATGAACATTATCACAATTCCGACCACGCATGAGGCCAGCTGTTTGACAAATCCCATATAGGAAAATTTCAATGGACTGTTTATATCCAGCCTGTTTGTATGACTAAGCTGCGTAGCGGAAGATACCCAGCACAACCCTATGGCAAGCAGAAAGGCCACAACAGACAGGAAAAAATGATTATCCTTGATGATCCTTGCTGATTTTTCCGCGAAGTTCCTAAAAAAACGACTGGTAGCGGTATTACTGGTCCTTGTCCTTCTTCTAATGACTGCCATTTTCAAGCCCCCTTATGAAATTTTTGAATTTTCTGCCACGATCCTCAAAATCCTTGAATTGGTCAAAGGACGAGCAGGCCGGAGAAAACAGGGCAATGTCCCCAGAATTGCCCATTTCCAATATCCTGTGGCAGGCGGCATATACGGTTTCCGTCATATAACATGGTGCGATTCCGCCTATTTCCGCATCTATCTTTTCTGCCGCCTCGCCGATAAGCAACAGGCCTTTTGCCTTTTCCCTTATCAGCGGAATCAGCGGGGAATATGGAGCGCCCTTGTCCCGTCCTCCGAGAATAAGCCATGTCCTTCTGCCTTCCGGCATTGCCTTCAATGCCACAAGGACTGAATCAACATTCGTGGCTTTTGAATCATTTATGAATTTGATTCCATTGACCTCTCCGGCAGGCTCAATGCGGTGCTCTACGGGTTTGAAAGAATCAAATGCCTGCTGTATTAGTTCCTGTGGCACTCCGACAGAGAATGCCATCAGTCCAGCCGCCATAGCATTTTCCAAATTGTGTAATCCTGGCAGATTTGGTGGATTCAGTGTTATTTGCCGCCCATCAATGCAAAAGCAAAGTCTGTCCCCCGATATATATGCGTTTACGGTTTTCGTGTCAACATTTTCTGACGATGAAAACCAAAGTACCCTTGACGGTGAATTTTCCGCGATCAGGCGGCATAAGACGTCCTCATGATTCAAGACACAAAAATCTTCCTTGGACTGGAATCTGAATATGCGTTTTTTTGCAGCAATGTACGCTTCCATGCTGCCATGATGTTCAAGATGGTCAGGTGTTATATTCAGTATTGACGAAACATGCGGGGCAATGAATGTACTGTCCTCAAGCTGATAGCTGGAAAGTTCCAATGCCATACAGTCCCCATTCCGCATTTTCATTACGGCATCTGCTACAGGAAATCCTATGTTGCCAGCTGTATACGACTTTTTTCCTTTTGAAGTGGCATAAAGGGAAAGGATGTCCCCCAGCAGCATTGTAGTGGTAGTCTTTCCATTTGTTCCAGTGACGGCAAAAACATCCGCATTTTCCGCAAAGGACAATGCCACCTCAACCTCGCTGAAGATAGGAATCTTGTTTTCAAACAATTTTGCCAATATCGTACTGTTATGTGGCAATCCGGGGCATTTTACGGCAAATCCACATTCAAGAATCGCATCAGTATGCCCGCCTGTCTCCGTCTCTATTCCAGGCAAAAGACTGTCAAGACGTGCCTGCACCTTGTCCGCTGGCTGTGATTCTGTCAGCAATACCGCGAAGCCCTTGTCCTTCAGCAGGTTCGCACAGGCAATGCCGGATTTTCCAGCCCCGATTATCAATGCCTTTTTTCCTTTGAAATCTTCAATTCTGAACATATCTTAATGATTTTCCTCAATTACTAATTGCTCACTGCTAATTACTAAGGAAACACTGATAAAATCAATATTTCCAGTTTTATACGTCATTGCGAGTGGTAGCGAAGCAATCTGATTCGGAAAACTCTGCTTTTTTTTTATACAATTAAAGATTGCTTCGTCGCTAAAGCTCCTCGCAATGACGATACAAGGAATTTCCTCAATTGCTAATTTTCTTCGGCCTCGTTCCTTTCGGCTTCCTTTATTTTTTCATCTATCCTTATGAAATACGGCTGGCATGGCTTGACCTTCTTATAGCCCTGCTCATACAGTATTGTACAGGCATCCATTCCTACACGATCCACCTCTTTTGCAAGGACGGAATTGTCAAGCTGATATGCCTTGTTCATTGCGGCAACGGCATCCTCATACCGTTTCAAAAGTATCAGAAGACTTGCCTTTATCAGCGTCACTCTTGGCTTTTCACTTATTTTAAGAGCGGTTTCCACGTCTGCCAATGCAGATTCGTACCTGCCCAGCTTAAGCAGGGCCTGATATCTGTAAAGATAATGCGATGCCACGGAATTTCTTGATTTCTCATCAGGGAAATTCATCTGATACGGTTTCTTTGGTGCGAAACGCTGCTCCATTATCTCTATAACCCTTGACGCATTGCGTCTGGCTTCCTCATATTTTCCATTCTGAAAATCAATTATGCTTTGCGCACTGAAATAAAGCGGCTCCTTTTTGTATTCAGGATATTGCCTTATTTCCTCTTCCAGCATTTTCTGGGCAACCGCGTAATTCTGCTTTCTTAGCTCCGGAAAAAGCATCTTCCTAAAGAAGAAATCCTTTTCTGACATTTCCTGTGTCTCGTCGGCAATTACGCCACCTGTTTCAATCTTTGCCTGTTTCTTTTCAGAATGGCAGGCCGTAAAAAAGACAATCAAGGGCAATACTGCCAGAATACACTTCCTAAAAAAAATATTTCTCGTCATAAAAACACCTCTCTCAAATTTAATTAGCAGTTAGCAATGGTGATAAGCCCTTTAAGCATCTACAATAATTGCCCATTGCTAATTTCTAATTGCTAATTGAAAGACTGAAACTATTTTCAGTTTTTCGGTTTCCTTTCGTAGCATGGTATTTCCAACGGTATTACGACAGATATTTCCACAAGTCCTGCCGGCTTGCTGCTGCCTGGCTTGTACCACGGCGTCTGATGTATGAATTTCTTTACACCTTCCTTTAGAATATGATAGCTGTTTGACTCTCCTGTGGCAAGAAGATGCTGTATCTTCGCCCAGGCATGTGGCGGATGGCAATCCTTCAGGTTTTTGCCTATCATATTGCCATATTTCTCAAAAGTAAGGCGGGATTTAGCATTCATGTATATCACGTCCGCATTCTCATTGCAAATAGTGACTGCGAATGACACGCTTTCCGCCCAGTCAAAAATCTTGTTCTCATTTGTTTCCATTTTCTGCGTTATCCTTTCAAATTTCAATGATCTTGAAGCCTTTATCAGGAATGTGCCTTTTTCCGAGGAATATACTAGTTTTCTAGCTTCTTCAAGCCATTCCTCCAGTTTTTCGCCATATACTAGATTTTTTCCGCCACATTTTACATACTCGTATGCGGCGGCGGACATTTCCCTGCCTGCCAGGAACAGTCCATCCGGTTGAATTTCCGCCAGTGAACGTCCCAGCTCACGGTGATAATGCTCCGATGTAGCACCCAGTTCCCTCATGTCTCCCAGCATAAAATACAGCGGTCTGGGACGGGATTTCATTTCCGCAAAGGCGGCGGCCATTGACTGCGGATTGGCATTGTACGCATCCAGTATCACGCTCGCACCGCGATCCGTCTTAAATTCCTGCATACGCATTGCCGGGGCGGAATAGCCTTCCAGTCCTTTTTTAATTGTTTCCGTGGAAATGCCCATTGAGAATGCCGCCGCCGCTGCCGCCGCCGCATTCATAAGATTGTGAGCACCCGGATAAGGCAATTTCGGCCTTATCATTTCTCCCGAATCACGGAAAAGCAATGAGCCGTCCTCCAGTACACGGATATATGCGTTTTCCGAATATCCGAATGAGAAAATCCTTATATTTTTGCCGCCGGAAAGCTTTTTAAGCTCCGCTGTATCTTCCAGCCTTGACAGGAATTTGTCGTCGGCATTGTAAATCAGTATTCCGCCATCCTTGATATGTTTCACAATTTCCGTCTTTGTCTTGTAAACATTTTCAAGAGTGCCGAAAAATTCCAAATGGGATGGGGCTACATTCGTTATAATGCCTACTGACGGCAATGCCAATGCGGCAATCTCGTCAATATCTCCGGGATGGGACGCTCCCAGTTCAAAAACACCGTATTCATCGTCGGGCTGCAATTCCAGAATGGATAAAGGCACTCCGAGCTGATTGTTGAAATTGCCCTTGTTGCAACATGTCCTTCCTTTCAATGACAGTATGGAACGCATCATTTCCTTTGTGGTGCTTTTGCCGTTAGAGCCTGTCATTGAGACTACTGGAATTTCAAAATGTTTCCTGTACCATAATGCGAGATTCTGCATTGCCTTCAGGGTGTCCTCCGTGGCAAGAACGGCCTCCGGCATTTTGTCCGGCGACAGTTGAGAAAGAATGTCCCTGCGTATTATCCATCCTTTTGCGGCAGGAAGCGTCTTTGCCAGCAATTCCGGGGAATTTGCGTCAAAATTCTCGCCTTTCAATGCCCAGAAAAAATCATCAGACTTCAATTTTCTGCTGTCCGTTATGAAAGAATCAAAAGGAATATCCAGGCTGCCCTTTATTATTTCGCATCCTGTCGCTTCCGCCAATGTTTTCAAATCAATGTTAATTTTCATTTTTGTCCTTGTTATTCCCCTCACCCTTTCTAGCGTTTCCCTCTCCCGCAAGGGGCGAGGGAAATTGGATTTAATGGGGGTGTTTTGTTCAATTTCAAAAAATAATTTATTTTATCAAGTTTTTTAAAATCGGTCTAAAATTTTTAATTTTTCAAAAATTGCCTAAAAAATTCTATTTCTTAAAATCCACCTTATTTTTTCATTTTTTCAAAATTTGGCTGTTTTTTTCATTTTGTCAAATTTTGCCTTAAATTTTCAAAAATAAATTTTCTCATCACTTTTTTACGTCATTGCGAGGAGCTGAAAGCGACGAAGCAATCTTTTGTTATATAAAAAGCAGAGTTTCCCAAATCAGATTGCTTCGCTACCGCTCGCAATGACGAGATAAGGAAATTTCCTCAATTGCTCATTTCTAACTGATAATTGCTAATTGGAAACGCAGAAAACATCACTTTATCTGTGTTCCCCTAATTGCTCACTGCTAACTGCTAATTGCTAACTTCTTCAAAATCTCCTTCTCCGCCTCTTCCGCATCGCTGAAATGCAGGGTTTTGCCTTTGACAAGCTGATAAGTCTCATGTCCTTTCCCAGCAATTAGGACGATGTCCCCCTTTCCGGCGGCATGTATTGCTGCCTGTATCGCGGCGGCCCTGTCCTGTATTATTTCATAGTTTGAGAATCTGCCCCTTATTCCGGCCTCTATATCCGCAAAGATCTGATTCCTGTCCTCGTAGCGGGGATTGTCATCGGTTATGTATACATAGTCGCTGCCGGAACAGGCCGCCTGCCCCATCGGGCCGCGTTTTGTCCTGTCTCGGTCGCCGCCACAGCCAAACACGGTTATTATGCGTTTATGCGGCATATTCCGCAGATTTGCAATAACATTCTGCAATGCGGCATCGGTATGGGCATAATCCACAAATACATTGAAATCCTGTCCGGCCTCAACCCTTTGCAGGCGGCCTGGAACGTTTGACACGGATTCCGCCCCGCTGATTGCGTCCTGAATTGCAATACCGCCACAGACTGCCGCCGATATGGCCGCAAGGGCATTGTAAATATTGTAAAGGCCGGGCAGGGATATCCTTACAGGGAGGCTTGTTTCCCCATAATGAAGATCAAAGGAGGAATATTTTTCTTCAAGTACGATATTCCCTGCCCATAAATCTGTTCCGGAATTGTCATTCCTTGCCGAATATGAGAAAATCCTTATTCCCAATTTCCGTATAATCTCACTCAATTCTGTATAACATTGCTCGTCCGCATTTATTACCGCTATTTTCGCACCCTTGCCTTTTTCCGCAAGAAGTTCAAACAGATGTGTCTTTGCAAGAAAGTAATTCCTTATGTCCTTGTGAAAATCCAGATGATCCCTTTGCAGATTTGTAAATACCGCTATGTCAAAGGACACGTCCTCAACCCGGTCAAGGGAAAGTGCGTGTGAGGACACTTCCATTACCGCCGATTCGCAGCCTTTTGCCAACATCTTGTAGAACATTTCCTGCAATGTATGCGAGAACGGAGTTGTGTTAACCGCCGGTGCAAGATCCTCTCCGATGGCACGGTATGCGAGAGTGCCTATCAGACCAGGCTTTTTGCCGTGCATTGACAGTATTTTTTCCAGCATGAACGATGTCGTTGTCTTGCCTTTTGTGCCTGTTATGCCATAAACCTGCATTTTCCGTGATGGATGACCATAAAATTCCGCAGAAACCTGGGATAATACACGGTAAATATTTTCAACATGCAGGATAATGGCATTTGCAGGATTTGACAGTTCCGGCACTTCGCCTTCGCAGAAAACCGCGGACGCACCCTTTTCCAATGCCTGCCTTATGAATGACGATCCTTCCGCATGAGCGCCTTTCAGGGCAAAGAACAATGCTCCCGGAGTGATTTTGCGGGAATCGTTCTCAATCTGCGTTATATCGCAGTCATGCGGCAGGGAAAAGCCGGTGTCCTTTATGAGTTCAGAAAGTTTCATAATTTCCACAATCGCTAATTGTCCTTTGGTATATGATTCATCTCAATCAGCTTCTGAACCATCTCAACATAAACAGGCATTGCGGCCTTTGAGCCGTATCTGTACTCCCTTTCCGGATTGTCAAACGCGGCTATGATTGTATATTTGGGGTTTTTGTAAGGAAAGAATCCCGCAAAGAAGGAGTTCGCGGACTTGTCCTTGTATCCCTTGCCACTGACACGGTTGGCTGTTCCAGTCTTGCCTGCCAGAATGTAGCCCTTGATCTTGCCTTCCTTGCCTGTACCGTTTTCCATAACGCCACGAAGGACCTTGCGTACCTTGGCGGAGGATTCCTCGCTTATCACACGACGTGGCTCCTCACGTTCCGGCAGATAGTCAAGTCTGCCATCCTTCATTGTCACACGGTCAACCAGGCTGGGCTGATGATACACTCCGCCATTTATCATTGCTGAATAGGCGCTTGCAAGCTGAATCATTGTCACGGATATGCCATGGCCATAGGAACTTGTTATCACCAGCGACGGATCTGTCTTGTATTTTTTCAATGGGAACATAAGTCCCGATGATTCTATGGGCAGCTCTATTCCGGTCTTCCTGCCAAATCCGAATGCCTCCAGGTATTTGTAAAGCCTTTCCGCACCAAGTACGTTCCTTGCAAGTTTTGCCGTGCCTATGTTTGAAGACACCTCAATGACACGTCTCAATGAAAGTACAGGCTCATTTGGGCTGTCATGGTCATCGTGAATGACCTTGCCACGCTTCCATTCCCATCCTACGGCCTTGCCGTAGCGGCCAACTTCCACAGGAGTGTCCTCTGTCGCGGCCTTGCTGTCTACCAATGCCGCAAACGTGATGGTCTTTAGCGTTGATCCCGGCTCATAGGCATTTTCGGCAAATACATTCTGTCCCGGCTTTGGCTTGGTTGAAGCCATTGCAAGTATACGACCGGTATCACATTCCTGAACGATTAGCATTCCCAGGTCAGAACGTATTTTCCGTCCCCATTCGCTCATTATGTCCTGTGCCGCCTCCTGAATATTGCGGTCTATCGTGACATATACGTCCCTTGGGGCGTTTTCCGGCGTTCCTGACACTACAAGTTCCGGATGTTCCTGACGGTCTATTTCCTCATCCCGGCTGACAAGATACTCGTCAAATGATTTTTCAATTCCGGAAAGGCCTACGAATGGATTGCCACGATCTCCGCCAAGATAATTTGCCACGCCAAGCACGTCCTCTGCAATTCCTAGTGGATGCGTCCTTGCCAGCTTGTATTCCATATCCACGGAATCATAGCGTAGCTTCCTTATCTGTTCATACTGCTCCCTGGTGGCCGTGGCAAGAGGAATGCGTTTCTTGTTTCCATCAAGCCTTGCCTGTATTGACAATGCTCCTTTGGCATTTGACATCTTGTAATTCCTGTCAACACCAAGAATGCCAAGAACCTTGTCAATCTGCTCATTCCTCAAGGCCATATCAGTTGGGAACTTGCTTCTTCTGAATGCGACATCGTAGGCAGCGTCATTGACAGCAAGAAGGACACCATCTGAAGAATATATACGTCCCCTGTCATGCCTTACCGTAACAAATGGATGGTTCACCTTGTCTATCTTGTTCCTTACGAATGGCATAAGATGTACATAGGTCTTGCTGCGGCTGGAAAGCCTTCTCTCATACAGGTTTTCCTCTTCCACCGAAAGCGTCTTCTTCCTAAGCCATGTAAAAAAGGAACGCAGCCGGCTTTTTGAATCCTCTTTTTCCTCCCATGCCCTTACCTCATAGGCTGAAAGAACATTCTTGTCCCGCAATTTTTCCTCATCAAGGGGCGTAAAGGGAAATATACCCTGTAGGTAGACAATTCTTCCAGTAATAAGCACCATTATCACAAGGAAAAGAGAGAAAATCTGCCTTATCCGGCGTTCATGCTCCGGAATGTTTTTCTTCTGACCTGTATTTTTTTTCATTTCCTTATGCTAGCCAGTCTGGTTTCGCCCTCTTCACTCTGGTTTTTCTGAACGATGTTGTGGGAAATTGGTATCTTGACCATTCTGTATTTGTGGGCCTTTGACGCTAATGCCGAGACTATTTCGCTTTGCAGCCTTATCACCTTGGCATTCTGCCTGTCAAGCTCCGCGGAAGACACCTTTGTGTTATGCTTTATCTGATTCGTATAGTTCACGGCACTTATATAGCCAATGCACAATACGCTGGCGAGTATGACTAGTTTTACATATTTGTAAAAAAACATATATTTCTCCTATCTCCTAATTTACACACAACTATGTATTTAAAAAAACTGCAAATCTGACTTTTCAATCACCCTTAGCTGGGCGCTTCTACTGCGGGGATTTGATTCTACTTCTTCCGAGGAAGGCAATACTGCCTTCCTTGTTATCCTTATCCATTTGCCAGAAGACAAAAGCTCGTTGAAAATGCCTTTTACAAGTTTGTCCTCTGCCGAATGAAATGTAATTACGGCAATCCTGCCTCCGTCTTCCATTACGGTTGACAGTGCCATTATGCCTTTTCTTATATTTTCAAATTCATTGTTCACGGCAATTCTCAATGCCATGAATGTCCTTGTTGCCGGATGTGCTGCCTTTCCGGCATTGAACGGAACTGCCTTTGCGATTATGTCCGCAAGTATTGCCGTATCCGTTATGCGTTCCTGCTCCCTGGCCTTTTCTATAGCACGTACAATGCGGTGAGAATGTACCTCGCCGCAACTTCTGATTATACGTTCCAGCTGATTGGCGGGCCAGTCGTTTACAAGCTCCTCGGCACTGAATTTGGATTTCCTGTCTAGACGCATATCCAGTGGGCCATGCGATTTGAATGCGAATCCGCGTTCCGCCTTGTCATAATGCAATGAGGAAACTCCCAGATCCAGCAATGCCCCGGAAATGGTTTCTATGCCATTCTGCCGCAGAATTTCCGTAGCGTTGGCATAGCTGCCACATACAACCCTGGCCCTGCTGCCATACTGTCTTAGATTTGCGGCGGCGATTTCTGCCATTTCGGGGTCAATATCCGTACTGAATGTACTTATGTCATTGCGTGCTTCCAGCAGAAGACGGGAATGTCCGCCCATTCCTGCCGTGCCGTCAAAAAAAACGCCGCCGCGTACAGCCAGCAGGGATACGGTTTCCTTTGCCAGGACTGGTATATGAGAGTATTCCGTCATATTCTCTCCGGTTTCAACAGTGTTCCTGTCGCGGCTTCCTTTTTACGCCTTCTGGCCAGCGTCTTGGCCTTTCTTTCCGTCTCATATTCGTCCCTGTCCCGGATGATTCCGTGATCATTTACGCCTATGAACACAATGCTCTTGCCAAGTCCGGCCTCTTCAAGCTGATCCTGACGGAACAATATCCGGCCATGCTCGTCCAAAAACAGTTCAAAGCAGTTGCCAAAGAAATATTCCTCATCATAATCGCCTTCGCTTACACCAAAACGACGCAGAAAGGCCACCGGATTCTGCTTTACAAGCTCCCATTGGGACGGCAGGAAGAAGTACAGTTCCCGTGGCTTGTCCGATGGGGATTTTGACACAATGACTGAACGGGCATTCTCGCCGGTCAATGCCTCCCTGAACGCCGCAGGCACGACGCAGCGTTTTTTGGCATCTATGGCACTTGGAAAATGTCCTATCAGGCTTGTAAACATATTAGAAATATTCTATAAAAGAATTTCAGTTTTTTCAACCACTTTCAAACATTTTTTGCCACTTTCTCCCACAAAACACGAAAACGCAGAAAAAAAATCTTTTCCTGCGTTTCCCTAATTGAAAAAGCCCCTGCCGAAAGGCAAGGGCTTTTTAAACTCCACAATTGATCACTGCTAATTGCTCATTGAAAAGTCATTCGCTTTTGCGAATGACTTTTGCTTTCTTCCCACAGAATGCCGCTCCGTATTTGAAAATTGGACTTGCTCCAGCTTCTTTCAGTTCCGTAAGATATTCATTGCTTTCAATCTGCTTCAAGGCCTCTTCGGCGGTTTTTTCAAGGGATTTTTCCAGTTTTATTTTGTCAGATTTTTCGGATTCTTCGGCCTTGTAATGCTTTAGTTCAAATATTATGCCGGGAAGATTGTTTCTCTTTGGGAACATCGCAATGTCATAGCGTCCCTCTCCGCTTTCACGGTTGCTTTTTATGCTGTAATTGTCAGTCGCTATGTATACAAGGCCAAGAAATACATTGTGATAGTCCTTTTCCTCAGTAAGATCGTGAAAGCTCAACGAGGACATCAGGTAATCCTGTACAAGTTGCTCAATCTTTTCCGCATTTCCTTTTGAAATGGCACGGTGCAGCTCGTAGGCCTTTTCCCCGGCAGTCTCATCCTGTATAAATCGATCTATAATCTCATTGTAATAAATCGTTTTCAATTCACGATTGGGAATTTTAAGCGTGCAAATCATTTCCCCACCGTACAATTCCGTATGTATGCTTTTAAGATAGCCTGTCTGTGCCAAAAGACTGTATGCGGCGGCGGATTTTTTTGTTATTTCGGGGTAGACTACGTTAGTGTTCAGTTTTTTTTCCACCGTGCCGCCTGTTATGAGGTTTTCAAGCAATGTGCGATCATTCTTATCCAGCATTTCCAATGCCTGTCCTACAAGACCGTTTGCCGACGTGTTAACCCAGTAAGGCTTCGCAATGCATCTGTTATCCAGGTATGAAATCATTGACCACGGATTGTATATTTCCGTGTTTCCGAACATATATCCGTCGTACCAATGGGCTACTTCTTCCTTCTTGTTAGGAATATCGTAAAAATCAAGTATATCGGAAACTTCTGATGTTGTCAGACCAAAACTGTCTGAAAAATCCTCGTCAAATATTGTGTCAACCTTCAGATTGTTCAATCCACTGAAAATGCTTTCCTTTGAAACACGTGTTATCCCTGTCAGAATTCCCCTGTACAGGCTAGGATTGTCCTTGAATGCCGAGGACAGGAATATACGCATGAAGCTCACCATTTCCTCGCAATATCCGTATTCATTTGCCGTCTGAATGGGCGTGTCGTACTCGTCAATGATAATCATTGGCTGTATGCCGTGATGTTTGTAAAGCAAATCGGAAAGTGTCTGGAACGATGTTGAATAGTCCTTGCTACTGGCATTGCCAAACACTATTGACTTATACAGGCTTATATCCCTCTCGGATAGATTTTGACTATTAGACAATTCTCCGTGCCTGTCATATTCCCTGGAAATGTTCTTATGTATTTCCTCAATCGCACTTTCGTATGAAAGACTCTTTATATCCTTGAATGTAATATAAATTACAGGCCGTTTTCCCTGTTCCGAAGTATATTTTTCCCCAGCCTGCCATATTGCCAGATCCTTGAAATAATGCGTAGTATCCTTGCCGTCCATTCGCTTTTCAAAGAAAGTGCGTAGCATGGTCATGTTCAGCGTCTTGCCAAAGCGGCGTGGACGGGTAAAAAGTATCACTTCTGTTTTCAGATCAAGAAGTTTTTTGACAAGAAGAGTCTTGTCGGAATAGTAGCAACTGTTGTCAATTACTTTTGTAAATTCCGATATTCCGAAAGGCAAAGGCCTGATAAGTTTTTTCTCTGATAAGGACATATTTAGATTATATGAAATTTTCGGCGGAAAATTGCATATAATCATTATTGTAAATTTACGTAAGGAAATTTACATCAATTGCTAACTGCTAAGGAAACGCAGATCAAGTCTGCCATCCGTCATTCCCGCAGGTTGTTGGCGGGAATCTCTACAGTATTCACCGACTAGATGCCCGACTACTAATTTCGGGCATGACGGAGTATTTTTTCTAAAACAGCTACTTTTTCTGCGTTTTCCTAATTTAAATACTACTTTCCGGATGCGGCATCCTGCTGCATTTTCAAACGCCAGTTCTCTTCAACAACCTTCAAATCCTGCCTATATGCCATCTTGACAGACTGCTCAAGCGTAAATCCCATTTTGAGATAGTTGCAGAAAGAATAAAATGCCTTCATACCATTGACTGTCATAAGGTATTTTGTAAGCAGATATGCCTCCGCATACCATATTCTGATATCCTCTTCCTTTGTTCCCTCAAGATCATCTACGGTAGTTAGGACCTGGAACGAATATTTTGAACCTTTTCTGACCTTGTCGACGTATTCCTTAATCCAATTTGGTGGCTTCTCATTGGAACGCTCAGTCTGTATGTAAATGGCCATTCCCTCACTAAGCCAAAGTGGACTTGGATACTTCGGAGGAAAGAAACTGTCAAAATACATATGCGTAAGTTCATGCGCAAGTATTCCAAAGGAATTGTTCGCCGCCTTGTAAAGGAATATTGAACGAGTGTCAAGAGATGCCGCCCCACCTGACCATGCGGGTCTGCCGGAAATCTTACGGTACGACGAAGCGGAATGCGCATAGTATATAAAGACTATCTTTTCCCTCTCCCAAGGTTTGAACTCGGCAAGATCAAGCATTATGTTTGAATGTATTTCATTGGCTTTCTTTTCCAAAACTGCTGAAACCTCGCCTTCCTCATATAATACAAAATGCTTGGTTATTTTCTGCTGGAATCCAGGCGGAGGGGCTGAATAATCCTCAGGTGTAATGTCCTTTGAAAGCGGCTTGACCTTGTGCGGTCTGTTCTCCGATGTTATTTCATGTTGGAACGATTCAAAAGGCTTTTGCCTTACAGGCTTTGCCTCCAGCTGCATTCCCTCCGGCATATTCAGGGTAGGCATTGATGAATCATGATTCTTCAGACCACCTGTTATATCCACACTACCCATGTCCGACGAGTAAAACGCTGTTGAAACAGGTATAGAGTAATCGTATGCGGAAAAACTGGAAAATCCTACAGTGTTTGAATCCTTCATCTTTATATTCGCCTTTGGAATGGAAAGATCGGGAGTAGGCTTCATTGGGACCTGCCACTGAGCGCCTTGGGCATTGGCGGTTTCCCTTGTCTTTTCGTGTTTTTTCTGCAAATCCGCAAGGGCTATAAAGGGATTAAAACTGGTCTTTTTTTTAGCCGCTACGGTTTTTTTGCCATAGCTTGACCTTGTGCCTATGCCAAGCGCATTCCGGTATTTATCCGCACTGGAATATTGCAGCATGAAAATACCCCACAGACATACTATGAGGGTCCAGGACGCAAATTTCAGCTTTGAGGCAATATCCATAACTTATATTTTAACAAATATTAATATGAATCTGTCATTTTCCTCGCCAGGAATACGATAGGAATGTCTGCCAGCAGGGCGTAGATGTGCCTTTTTTGCGGCCTTGTCAACTTCTGGTCTGACGGAATTTACCTGTGCCGCACTCTGCCATGCCAGGAAATGCCCCCCCTTCTTCAATGAGCGGGCGCATAAGGGCATTATGGTTTCCAGATGTCCCATGGCACGTTCCGTCATTATGTCATAAACAGGAACAGGCTTTCCCTCGCCCAGTCTTGCGTGAAAGGCTGTCGCATTGGAAATTCCGGCGGCTTTCGCAGACTCGTTAAGAAAGACACAACGCTTGTTCTGGGAATCAAACAGTTCAAACCGTATTTCAGGAAATGCTATGGCAAGAGGGATTCCGGGAAATCCTGCCCCGCTGCCACAATCCGCAAAACGGAGACTGGACTTTTCCGCAGAGTTCCTGCCAAGGATTTTGCTTATTGCCGGAACAGCCGCCAAAGAATCCAGTATATGCCGGGTGCGTATAAGAGGCTCGTCCTTTGGTGAGACAAGGTTCATCACCGCGTTTTTCGCAATCAGGATCTGCTCAAATTGCTCCAGCTGCCGCATCTGCAAATCTGAAAGCACAATATTGTTTTTTTCAAGAAAATCATCAAATTCTGTCATAACACATTCCAAAATTGGTAATTAATTATTGCTTTTTCCATTTTATACGTCATTGCGAGCGGTAGCGAAGCAATCTGATTCAGAAACTCCTTTTTTCCATATAACAAAAGATTGCTTCGTCGCTAAAGATCCTCGCAATGACTGTATAAGGAATTCCCACAATTGCTCATTGCTAATTACTCTCCCTCTCCGAGGATTTCCTACGCCTTGACTCAATAATCACCCACAACAGCTGAACGTCCGCCGGGGTAAGGCCTGGAATGCGTCCGGCCTGTGCCAGCGTTCCGGGGCGAACCTTTATAAGCTTCTGCCTTGCCTCGTTGGACATGGACGGCACTCCGGCATAGTCAAAATCCGCCGGTATTTTCAAATCCTCAAATTTGCGCATCTTTTCGGCCTCGGCGAGATTGCGTTTTATGTAAACGCTGTATTCACGCTCTATAGCCGCGGTACGCATTGCCTTTTCCGCCGTCCATATACCGGTATTGTCAAGTCCGTGCATTTCCGCTGAATCAGGATTTTTGCCATTTATCGCGGCATTTACGGCGGCCTCGTATCGCAGGAATGAATCCTGTTTTTCCGTCGGAAGCAGTCCCATTTCAAAACCGTATCTGGCCAGACGCAGATCCGCATTGTCCGCACGCAGCATAAGACGGTATTCCGCCCTGGACGTGAACATTCTGTAAGGCTCGTCCACGCCGGAGGAAACCAGATCATCAATCATAACCCCGATATAGGCCTCATCCCGACGCAGAATGAATGGTTCTTCGCCACGGCATTGCCTCGCGGCATTTATTCCGGCCATAAATCCTTGTGCGGCGGCCTCCTCGTAGCCAGTTGTACCATTCACCTGTCCGGCAAAATACAGTCCACTGACAGTCTTGCTTTGCAGTACATAGTCCAATCCCTGCGGATCAAAGAAATCGTATTCAATGGCATAGCCAGGGCGTACAATCTCGGCCTTTTCCAACCCTTTTACCGAATGGACCATATCCCATTGAGTATGTTCCGGCAGACTGGTTGAAAGTCCGTTTACATAGTATTCCGCCGTGTTGAATCCTTCCGGCTCTAGAAATACATGATGTTCCCCGTGATGCGGAAATTTTACGACCTTGTCCTCAATTGATGGGCAGTATCTCGGCCCGATTGACTTGATTTTTCCGCTGTACAGTGGGGATTCGTCCAGGGAATCCCTTATTATTTCAGCAGTCCTCGCCGTAGTTCTTGTAATTGAACAGGAAACAAGATTGTTTGTTATCTTCTCCGTACTCCAGGAAAATGGAACAGGATTCTCGTCGGGTTTCTGCTCCTCGCAGACGGAGAAATCTATGCTTCTGGCATTAAGACGCATTGGTGTTCCAGTCTTGAGCCGACGTGTCCTTATTCCAAGATCCTCCAGCGAGGAGGAAAGCAGATCTGCTGCGGGATCGTCGTATCTCCCCCCCCTGAATGTACGAAGTCCGATATGAATAGTTCCACGCAGAAACGTTCCTGCCGTGATTATTGCCGTCCTTGTTATGTACCTCGTTCCCCTGGCGGTCTCAACCATTGAGACTTTGCCGTTTTTTGCGATAATGCGTGATGCCTCGTCCTGCATAAGATACAGTCCGGGCTGACACTCCAATGTCTGCTTCATCAATGCGCTGTAAAGATGCTTGTCGCATTGGGCGCGTGGACTTTGCACTGCCGCTCCCCTGGACGTGTTAAGCAGATGGCAGCTAAGCATTGACTTGTCCGCATTGCGTCCCATTTCTCCGCCGAGAATATCCAGTTCCTTGACAATCTGTCCTTTTCCGACACCGCCTATTGATGGATTGCAGGACATTCTTGCTACGGAATCCAGACTTTGCGTGAGCAGCAGCGTCCTGGCCCCAGTCCTTGCGGCGGCGAGAGCGGCCTCGCAACCGGCATGGCCAGCCCCTATGACGATAACGTCAAATTTCTCAGGAAAAACAAAATATTTCTTCATAAAAAGAAAAAATAAAAAACTTTAAAAAAACTAAATAATCAAAAAAATCTTCAAAAATAAAAAAATGAAAAAAATTAGTTAATTTT
>R20__coassemble_173_pt1 | contig 51782 bp, 40 predicted proteins | sample R20__metabat2_high_PE_044 | metagenome-assembled genome bin R20 | reverse complement strand
GCACAGATGTCAGTGCCGTATTTGGAAAAATGGGAACAACAGTCCTAAAAAAGACAATTAAGAAAATAATGCGTCAAACCGCAGCTAATTTAAAAAATTCCAAATCTGTAAAAAATGTTTATTATAAGGCCTTTAAGGCAACTAGTAGCAAGGGAAGGAAAGAGGATTTAAATGGTATTGTAAAAGCATTTTCCATTAAAGCAAAAGATAAAATAACTAAAAAGAGTTATAACAAAATAATAATGGAAATTGCTGTCAGTAATAAAACAGGGATTGTAAAAAATACACCAGTAAAAATCATTGAAAAAAGTGTAAGGGAGATCAAATCAAAAGCTGGAAAATCTATAGGTACTTTGACTGAAAAAGGCAAATTTCTTAATCCAAAAGGTGAGTTTGTAGGATATGTTGTCCCTAAAGGCATAAATCCAGAAAATGCAAAATATATAGTCAATAAAAAAGGTAAATTCATTCACTATATTGATGAAAATGGAAAGATAATTTCTGATTTTAATCAGATAAAAAATAAATTTAAACCATTAAAAAAAGGGAAGCACCACTTAATAGAAACAGAAAAGGATCGCTTATTAGAAAATGAAGGATTAGTATTTAGAGCAAATGGAGAATACATCGGAAAGACTTTTAAAGCAAAATCAAGAACATATATTGTTGCAGCAGATGGCAAGGTACTGTCTGATGATTTAGAAGAAGTTGGCAAATTATCAGTAGGTTTTATCAAAGATAAAGGAACAGGTAAGATTATAGCTTACATGGCTGAAGATGGAGAAATACTAACGTCTCATTGGTTCTGGGGGTATAGAACAATAAAAAAACGTATCAAAAAGGAGTGGGAAAAGGTTGCATATAAAATCAAAGGGTCTGAATCAGAACTTGATTTGGTTTCAAAAGGAGATGGTCAAATACTTGCAGAAAATATGGAAAAATTATATGGTTTTAAAAAACCAAAGTATTCCTCCGCACATCATTTAGTTCCAGCAAATACGAAGGTAGGAGACATTGGAAATTTATCAAGAGAAGTCCTAGAAAGGTTTGGGATTAATATAAATGACCCGCGTAATGGAGTATTTCTTCCAACGGATAATTTTAGGTCAAAAGCACTAAAGCTGCATAACCACATGCATGGCTCAAATGAGATAGATGTCTTTCACGGAAAGAAAACATTGCAATTTTTAGATGAACAATTGGGAAGATGTCAGACAAAAGAGCAGGTTTTTGAAGTTCTTAACGATTATCGTGAGGCAATATTGAACAATAATTTCTTCTGGCTTAAATAATATTGTGAACAAAATGAAAATATACAAGATATATATTTCGGATAATTATAGATTAATTGAGGCAACTCCTGTCCTTGATAACTTTAAATTGCAAATACATGATTATTCATCCCTGTCAAGTATGAAATTTGATTTTTGCAATATAAACAGGGAGTTTTTTGGCGATATAACAGTTGTTGACAATTCTTCTCTCTTGGCATTTTCTGAGAAGGCTATTTCGGTTTTCCCAGAAAAAAAATATATTTCATTGCCTGGCATTGAAAATTACAAGCTTCTAGAATTGCCGATAATAGATGCTCTTGATTATAAAAAAAGCAAAATAGATTATTTTAAAACTAGTCCAAATCAACTAAAACGCATAAGGAAATATAGATTTTTGAAAGAAAGAATAAAGAATATAGATATTTTCACTTTGCCTATCAAAGGGGAGTCTGCTTTCGCAACGGAATTATTCGTACACAAATATATAGAGGCTAATCTCACAGGAATAGAATTTCACGAGATTAAATAAAGGATTTATTCCTCTTGTTATTAGGAGCGGTTGAACTATCCCCATAGTGTTGGCTATTTTCTTCTTCACATTCCTTTGTCTTTTTTATATAATATTACGAAATATTAACATAAGGAGCAGGGAAAATGCTTAGGTCAAATCCTCATATCATAGGTATAAACACCAGATTGTGGCTTAAAATGCTCAGGGAAAAATACAGCCTGCCTGAGATGACATTGTCGGCTATTCCGGACGAGGAATGGCTAAAACTGAAAAAACAGGGTTTTGACATAGTGTGGCTAATGGGCGTATGGCAGCCCAGCCCCGAATCGGAACGCATTTCCCGGCAGGATCCCGCCCTTCTGAAGGCGGTAAGGGAGCTGCCGCCAGGCTTTGGCCCGGAGGCTCTTGGCTCATCGCCATATTCAATTTATCTTTATTACCTCAATCCTGATCTTGGCTTTGAATGGGAACTGAAGGACACACGCGAGAAGCTCAATGGCATGGGAATGAAGCTCATGCTTGACATCGTTTCCAATCACACGGCAAAGGATGCTCCTTATGTCAGGGAACACCCGGAGTGCTTTATACAGGGTACTGAACAGGATTACAAGGAACACCCGGACTGGTTCTTTGAGACTGAAAAGGACGGCAAGAAGCTGTACATAGCCTATGGACGCGATCCTAACTTTCCGGCATGGAAGGACACTGCCCAGCTTAACTATTTCAACAAGGACACACACCGCGAGATGCTGGAGGCACTCATGCGTATTGCTGACAGCGCGGACTGTGTCCGCTGCGACATGGTAATGCTCTCCTTAAACGATATTCAGGAAAAGATATGGGGCAAGATGCTACGCCAGCAGGGCTATAACGCTCCGCAGAGCGAGTTCTGGGCAGATGCGATAAAGGCCGTAAAGGAAAAATATCCGAACTTCGTTTTCCTTGCCGAGGTCTACTGGGGATTGGAATGGCGTTTGCAGGAAATGGGCTTTGACTATACCTATGACAAGATAACCTACGACAGGCTGCTTTCATATCCTCCGTTGGAGATTTATGGTCATCTGCGTGCGGAAAAGCTATATCAGAAACGTTCTGCCCGCTTTATTGACAATCATCATGAGAGGCCATCCCTCGTTGTTTTCGGCAAGGAAAAGGCAATGGCTGCCGCCACTGTGTTTTCCACGGTACGCGGAATGAGGCTTTATATGGACAGCCAGCTTATGGGCGGCAGCGTAAAGGCACCGCTTCAGATGATTGAGCCGTATCAGTATGTGCCAGACCCGGAGGTTGTCGCATTTTACGAGAAGCTGCTAAAGATAAACAACCATCCTGCCTTCCACGGCGGTGAATGGTCATTGCTGCACGTTGAGAATGTTTCCAAGGACAATATGAGCAATACCAATATCCTTGCGTGGAAATGGGCACAGTTCCGCACTGTCAAGCTGGTCGTTGTGAATTATTCTCCCAACGCCTCCTCCGGCATTGTGGATTTCAAGATAAGGCCGGAAGGCGACAAGACCCCTGTAAAAGAGGAGCTTTCGGACAGGATTTTTGAATTCTCCCCGGAATCACTCAAAGGCGGACTCAGGCTTGACATGTCTCCCTGGCAGAAGTTCATTTTCACTTTGGACGTACAGTAATTTGTAAGAATATCCGTAAATGGGGCAGGTTTTATGATTCAGGACATGGATTTGAAGATCGTCGTGCGGAACAGTGGGGAAATTTCCTGGAAGACAATGGAATTTTCCGGCGAGGTACTTGTACTGGGCAATAGCATTGCCGAGAATAGGAATCCGCAGGCCGCTGCCGAATGTTGTGCGTCGGCAATAGCCAGGGAAAAGGCAAAATTGCCAGTCATGCTTATAACCGGCCCGTATCAATACGGCGGCATAGTCGTGGAAATGCTTAAAAGACTGCCAGAAATGACAGTATACATTGCGAAAGATACGTTTTCCGCCGTCAGGAACTATATAAACGTGCAGGCGGAGCAGGAATCTGCCGCAGGACGCAGGAATGAGGCAAAGACACTGCTCTCAATGCCTGACAGATTCATTCCATGCGAATACGGTAATAGCGTGCAGGCCGGAAACATATCACTGGAGTTCTTTCAGGATGGTGCGGCTTTCGGCTCTGCGTCAGCCCGTATAAGCAGGGAGGGAAATTCCGTACTAATATCATGCGGAAATCCAGTCCCGGAGCTGCTTTCCGATCTGATAAGCCCCGTAAGACAGGAAAAATCGGACATCCTTGTCCTTGATGTGCCGGAGAAAGACCGTTTCAATGGGGAAGATGAGGCTGCCATCTCATACAATGTACTTGCCGACGAGATCAGGAAGGCAGGATCCAGTCTTGGACTGTTCTTTGTTGCCGCAGATGACAAGGATATACCACTGGTCATAAAATCCCTGAACAGATTGCAGGACAATGGAATTGTACCACAGGATATCAAGATCTGTCCCGTCGGAGAGGCGGCAAGGGAATATCTGCGTCTTTATGAGGACAAGGGTATTAAGTTAAATTATGCGAGTGCATATCTGCGACGAGGAATACAGCCTGCGGAACTTTACCGCGACGCGAATTGCGGTTTCCGCATATTTGTTGTCCCCGGAGCGGATTTTTCCGACGTGAGACAGTTCTCGCACAAGCTGTTCTCAATGGCAAAGGGCAACAGTGCCGCCGTCGCAGTGTATCTGGGACTGTCATTGCCCGAAGGTCTGAAACAGTATGCTTCCTTGCCGGAGGAAGGCCATTGCAAGACGATAGCCTGCGATCTTATAGGTTCCCCGTCGTGCCGCACATTGGAAGGATTCATAAGCAAAGGCGGCTATAAATGCGTACTTGTACCCGATGGAAATGAGAATATACGGAAAATTCTGCCTGAATCATATAATCTTTCAAAAAAAAGCGGGGATTTCTCCTTCTTCAAGGACGGGGAAGAAAAGCCGTATGCAGTACACAGCAATGAGAACAATGCGGTTGTGCTTGTAGCCGGCCCGGACATAAAGGAAAAAAACGACGGCGGCATATCCTCGATAATTTCAAAAATAAGGGAACTTGAAAACAGGGAATACGGCAAGATAATCATTCTGGTCAGAAATGAATATATGCCAATAGCCCAGGAAATAAGACAGGACGCTCTGAATAGCGGTATTCCGGCGGAAATAAGGGAAATAGCCAGTCCCGATGTTGAAACAGCGGAACGCAATCTCGTGTTTGCCGCGATTGATATTTCGGAAAGATATCAGGACATGACGTTCTTTTTTGGGGGGGATGTTCTTTTTGCCTCGCAGCTGTTTGTCTTTGCCCAGCTTTTCAAAAAAACGATGTTCCATATTAGCAAGGGAAGGATTTCCAGAACATTCGCAATCCCATTTCCGTACGAGGAACGGAAACTGGACGCATACTGGGGCAATATACGCCTTATAGCAGGTACGGACGGTCAGAAACACGGAGATTCCGTGCCGCAGGATCTGCTTGCCATATCATTGCGTAAGACGGAAAATGTATATGATTATACCGCGAATGGCCTGATTCTGGATTATTATTGCCGCAAGAAAGGCAAGCAATGCCCGCCTTGTGCCATAAGACTGACTGATCAGAAGGAATATTCCAAAAAAAATCCCTCGGCGTTGGTCTTCATAGCTGGCAATTCGCTTTTATATAATTTTGTCTCGGAATCCAGGGAGGACAAATCCGATTTTGGCAATATATCTGCCGATGACCTTTATTCCTTTGTCAAAAACGATTCCGAAAATGCCTATAGGAAATGCTGCCACGAGCTTGCGATGTTGTTTGCAATTCAGGAACAGAATCCGTCCTTGCTCAACAAGTGCGGTAAGATTTTCTTCATAGTACAGGATACTACGGAAGGCAAGGTTGTTTCAGCGGCATTGGAAAAATTCTTTGCAAATATAGGAATGGAATCAGAAACATTCTTTGTTGAGCCTTGCAATTCCGACGACGTTCTTAATGATGTTGGCATAAGGAATGTCGCATCGGTCATTGCCGGAATAAAGGGTAAATACGGACACCTGCTTTTCCTGCTTTCTGGTGGCGATCCGTCATTAAGCACATTCGTTTACTCGGCAGGAATGATGCTTGATGATTATGTGTACTCTTCCGACGGTGATGTAATAGCCGGACAACTGCCCAATCTGCCATTGCCTTTGGATATATCGTCGTATTCCAGTAATAGGAAGTTTATGCGTATAATTGAGGATCTTGACCTTTCAGACAGATATGAGAGACTGCCGGAGCTTATGCGGAACAATGTACTCTGCAAGACGCAAAATGGCTTTGCATTTACAGCCCTGATGCCCATTCTTGAGGCCATACATACAGGCAGGAATACGTCGGAGCAGACCGCAAATACAGCCGCAAGACACGATGTCCTTATGGCAGCTGGTACAAAGAACAGGCCGTCAAGACCGTTCTTTATAGTAAGAAAGGCTGATGAAGGCATAAAATGAAATCCGCCATTGCCTCTTTTACAGGATTTGTTTCCGCACATATCTGGATTATCCTAGTGGTATGGGCATTGCTGTCCGTAATACTTGTCATTCTCTCATTGAGAATGAGGAAGACGAGGAAGAACATAATAAGGAAAACCGCATACAGATGTGGCGGAATGTTCAAGGAAAGGCTTCTTTCCTCGGAACAGCTTTTGGAACAGTCAGGATTTGACTTCTTCAAAAATGGCGAAAACAGATATGCGGAGAACTTCATTGAGGGCATAGAAAGTCCATATTTCAGACTTACCTATTTTGATTATTCATACGAGGAGCAGAACTCTGCCGATCCGAATGATCCTTCCAGATTCTCACGCCGTTTTTTCAGCTGTGCCTTGATAGACACGAAGGATGGGGAAATTCCCACATTCAGGCTGGAGCCTGAGACGCTTCTTACGAGGGCAGCCGAAAAGGTTGCTGGCGGAAAGAAGGACATGGATTTTGAACAGTCATCGGAATTTTCCGACAATTATTATCTGTACGGCGAGAATGAGGATGCCATAAGGAATTATTTCAACATGTCGGTTATACGTTCCTTTGAAAGGCACAAGGGTCTTACGGTATATGCCGGAGGCAGAAAGATACTTGTGATTTCTCCTCTGATGGGTGCGGACAAGATAAGTATGTTTGTGGAAACCGCACAGGACATATCCTCCATACTGGTATACGAGGCGAGAAAGCGGTTTTAAGTAAACACGGAAAAAAATATTTTTTCCGTGTTTCCAATTAGCAGTTAGCAGTGATCAGTTGGCAATTGCGGAAATTGCCTTAAATGTATTGCTGTTGTAAGTGCATATATACAATTGCAATACAAAAAATAATAGGATCAGGCTATTCTCTGGGCGATAAAAAAAGCCGTGCTACAAGGCACGGCTTTTTTTGTGTGCAGGTGTTTTTGATTATGCCTGCGTTCCTGGAACTGTGTTGTCCTTGACGAATCTCATAGAGAATGCCGCACATAGCATTAGCAGGCCGCCAAAGGCCACTGCCGCGAGAGGGCTGCCTCCGAGGCAATGCTTCATAAACCAGCCGCCAGTCACGTCTACGAAAATCTGCGGTATCACTATGCAGAAATTGAACACGCCCATGTAGAAACCCATCTTCGCCGCAGGAAGTGAGTTGGAAAGCAAGGCATAAGGCATTGAAAGAATGCTGCTCCACGCAATTCCGACGCAGACCATTGCAGGTATAAGTCCGGCTTTGCCGAGATCAATGCCGCAGAATGCCAATGCGAGCGAGGCAAGTCCGATTCCGCCGACTATAAGGCAGGAAATGTGTATTTTCTTTGCGGAGAAATTCTTTGCAAGCCAAAGCAGCACGAATGAGAAACCGAAGGCCACGGCATTGTAAATGCCAAAGCAGTCGCTGGCATAATTGCTTGCAAGCTCAAATTCATGCGTTCCCTTTGTTGCATGGAAAACGCCGTCCGCTATTCCAGGGGCAAAGTATACCCAGAGCAGGTCAAATGCCGCCCAGGTGAAGAATTGCACCACGGCAAGCCTTTTCATTGTTTCCGGCATTGTCGCAAAGGCACTGCCCATTTCCTTCAATGCCTTCATTGGGGAGAAGGACTGTTCCTTCATCTTGTTGAACTCCTCCATGTTTTTCGGAGGATATTCCCTCGTTGTGGAAACGGTCGCAATAATTGCCGTTATAAGCACAATCGCGCCTATGAAGAACGCATATTTCACTGTTGCCGGAATGGGGGCTTCCGCGGTTGTAGCGGTACTTACTCCGAGCTTGGTGAGTATCGTAGGCATGAATGAGGCAATAACGCCGCCCGCCCCGATCATTACGCTCTGCATGGCGTAGCCTACTTTTCTCTGTTGTGCTGGAAGCAGGTCTCCGACGAAGGCACGGAATGGTTCCATGCTTATGTTTACGGATGCGTCCAAAATCCAAAGGCACATCGCGGCCATCCATACCGCTGTTGAAAGTGGCATGAAAATCAATGCCAGGGTTGAGAAGATAGCTCCGCCTAGGAAGTATGGGCGACGGCGGCCAAGTCTGCACCAGGTCCTGTCAGAGAAGAATCCCACAAGCGGCTGTATGAGCAGTCCCGTGATAGGGGCGGCAAGCCAGAGCATTGGTATTGCTTCCGGATTCGCGCCAAGGCGGGAATAAATGCTGCTCATATTGCCCATCTGCAATCCCCAGCCGAACTGTATGCCGAAGAATCCCACGCACATCAGGACTATCTGCATAAAGGTTTTTTCCTCATGCCTGCCTAGTTCCGGCAATGGCATGTCTTTATTGTCTGTCATTTTTCCTCCTAAATCCTACCTGTTCCAGTCTATTTTTCCTAGTCTGAATACAACCTCGTCCAGCTTTTCTTCCGGCTCGGTTGTGGAAAAGCGTATATATCCCTCTCCGTTCTTGCCAAATCCAGCTCCGGGAGCTGCCAGGACGCCTACCTGTTCAAGCATTTTGACAACGGCCTGTTCCGACGGTATGTCAACAGGAGGCCTTGCCCATATAAAGCAGCTGCCTTTTGGCATTGATAGCCTCCAGCCGGCTTTTTTCAGGCCATTGCAGAAATCCTCTGCTCTTTTCTTGAAACGGCGGCGTATTTCCGGCACTATTTCATCAAAATGGTCAAGACCATAGGCGGCGGCATTCTGAATGGCATTGAACTGTCCAGAATCTATGTTTTCCTTTAATGCGTTCAACGAGCATACAAGTTTGGAATTGCCCACAACCCATCCTGCCCTCCAACCTGCCATGCAGAATGATTTTGACACGGAATAGAACTCTACCGCGATATCTCTCGCACCTTCAGCCTGCAATATGCTGGGAGACGGCTCTTCCGTGAAATATATGTCCGAATATGCCGCATCCTGTGCGATTATTATCTCGTTTTTCCTTGCCCATTTCACCAGCTCGCGGTAATATTCCAGTGTGGCCGCTCCGCCAGTCGGGTTGTTGGGATAGTTCAGGAAGAACATCTTTGCCCTGTCCGCTATTTTCTGCGGTATTGCCGCCAAATCCGGCAGAAAACCGTTCTTTTCAAGCAATGGCACGTCGTAAACCTCGCCGCCAGCAAGTACTACGCCGGTCCTGTATGTGGGATATGTCGGATCAGGAATCATGCAAAGATCGCCAGGATTCATCACCACTAGCGGCAGATGTGCTATACCTTCTTTTGAACCGACGAGTATTGAGATCTCATCATTGTAATGAAAGTCCAATCCATGACGACGCTTATGCCATGCGGATATGGCCTTGCGGAAACGCTCATTGCCCTTTGTGTTTGGATAACGGTGATTTTTTGAATTATGCAGCTCCCGCACCGCACATTCCACTATGCCTTCATGCGTGGGAATGTCCGGATCACCGACGGCAAGGCTTATTATGTCCCTGCCTTTGGCCCTTTCCTGTTTTTCCTTGCGGTAAAGCTCCTCAAAAAGAAAAGGCTTGAATCCGCCCATTGTCCTGCTTAACTGTATTTCCATAAACTTCTCCGAAGATAAAGTCAAAATTTCTCTTTTTTATACGTCATTGCGAGGAATGCAATAACGAAGCAATCTTTCATTGTATAAAAAAGCATAGTTCCCGAATCAGATTGCCTCGCTACCGCTCGCAATGACGAAATAAGGAATTTCCTAAATTGCTCATTGCTCACTGCTAATTGCTAATTATAAAATAACACTCACCGCCACATAGCACTCTATGGCACAATGCTGTCCGACGGAGTCAAGCCCCTCGTGGCTTTTTGCCTTTACGCTTATGTTTTCCAAAGGCATGGCGAATATTTCCGACAGGGACTGCCTCATTGCCGCATAATGTCTTTTCATTTTTGGCTCTTCCGCCACCACGGTCACGTCTATGTTTACGATTTCCGCACATTTTGCCTGCAATGTTTCCAATGTCTTTCTTGCTATTACACGGCTGTCTATGCCCTTGATATCCTTGTTTTCCGGCGGAAAGAAAATTCCTATCTCGCCTGCGGCTATTGCTCCGAGCAGTGCGTCGCATACGGCATGTAGGACCACGTCGCCGTCGGAATGGCCGAGCAGTCCCTTGTCATGTTCAATGGTTATTCCAGCCATTTTGAGCGGGCGGCCAGGCACAAGACGGTGAGTGTCATATCCGAATCCGCTACGGCAAATACGCATTTTCCCTGCGGTTTCAGACGGTTTTTCACGGTTTTCCGGCGAAGAATTGCTGCCGCATCCGTCATTCTGGCAATTTCCGTGTTCGCAATGTCCGCCCGCATTATGGCAGCGGCGTTCCGCTGCCATTTCCGCCGCACATGTCGGGGCAGGATTTGCGGCAAACGCCTCCGCTATAAGCAGATCCTCCGGCGTGGTTATCTTTATGTTCCTGTAGCAGGATTTTACCGCAACAGGCCGTATTCCCAACTGTTCCAGTATTTGCGACTCGTCGGAATAGTCTTTTCCACCGTCTGCCGCCTTTAATATTTCCGCAAGGACGGAATAGCGATATGTCTGCGGTGTCTGCACCGCCATATATGCGGAGCGATCAAGTGTCTCCTCAAAATAACCGGTTTCCTTTGAATATTTCTTTACCGTGTCCTTTAATGGCACGCCGGGAACTGCCGCACCGTATTCCATTGCCTTTTCAAGACATTCCTTGATTGTCTCCGTCTTTACAAAAGGTCTTGCACCGTCGTGAACGGCAACCGCGTCGCAGTCTTTTGATACGAATGGGAATGAGTTTCTCAATGATCCTGTCCTAATCTCGCCGGCAGGAGCTACCTTTATGCCTTTTGCCGCCCAGTATTCACCATGCCTGCTGGCATTTTCCGGCGTAAGGGCTATTACTATCTCGTCAAAAAGGCCACTTTTGATGAACGTATCCGCCGTGCGTTCCACTACTGGTATTCCTCCGACGAGCATATACTGCTTGTCTCCGCCCATTCTTACGCCCATTCCACCGGCCAGTATTATGGCCGCCGCCTTGATTTTCTTGTCCGTGTTATGCATTGCCATATCCTACTCATCCTTGTTCTTGATTCTGGCAAATATTATCCTGCCCTGTGATGTCTGCAATATGCTTTGAACTATCGTCGGTATTCTCTTGCCTATGAATGAGCTGCCGTCCTCTATTACAATCATCGTTCCGTCGTCAAGATATCCTGCGCCCTGACGCTTGTCCTTGCCTTCCTTCATGACGAATACCTGCAATTCCTCGCCGGGAAGGACTACTGGCTTCAACGCTATGGCAAGATCCGTTATGTTCAGCACGGGAACGTTTTTCAATGCTCCTGCCTTGTTAATGCTGAAATCCGTTGTTACGACGGAAGCCTTTTTCCTCGCGGCAAATTCTGCCAGCTTTTCGTGATTGTCAGAAGCTCCCTGTATTTCCATATTCTCAATGAAGAAGCTGATCCCAGGCGAATTTCTGATTTTGTTTAGAACTTCAAGTCCTCTCTTGCCCTTTGCCTTCTTTATAGGGTCCTTTGACGAGGCCATGTTTTTAAGCTCCTTTACGAAAAAGGCCGGCATTATTATCTTGCCACTGATGAAGTGCGTCTCGCAAATCTCCACGACACGTCCATCCAGTACAGCTGATATGTCAAGCACTGTTGGACGAGGCCCAAAGCCAAGTTTCTCTATTATGTCTGATAAAAATCCTGCCATGAAACTCTCCTTACTTCCTGCCCTGCCTGTTTGGATCAGACTGCTGCATGGCGTTTAGCAGTCCCCTCAGGTCTTTGACAGGGCATACCTGTATTTTTTTTGGTTTTGATTCCTGCCGTCCTCTTGCCACGCTTGTAAAGGCCTTTTTAAAATCAAGACGTTCCGCCTCGGCAAGCCTGCGATCCATAAACGGCACGGCTGAAACCTGTGCCAAAACACCAACCTCGCCCATAAACACCCAGTCCGGCGGCAGGGGCATTTCCCTGACGGAACTTATAAGTGCGGCACATAGGGCGAGATCCAGGGACGGTTCCTTGAATTTAAGGCCTCCCTGTATTGATATAAACACATCCTTGTCCTCAAAATGCAGCCCAAGATTCTTTTCAAGGGCGGCTATGAGCATCTGCGCACGGTTAAGGTCAAATCCTGCCACCGTGCGTCGCGGATAAGGCAGATATGACCTGGAGGCCATTGCCTGTATTTCCGCCAGCATGGGGCGTGTGCCTTCAAAGGCCATTGCGAATGAGCGTCCCGCGAATGAGGATTCCCTGTCGCAGTCGCCAAGCAGCCTGCCGGCATCCCCTACGGAACGCAGCCCCTTTGATGTCATTTCAAAAATTCCGGTTTCCTCAACCGGTCCAAATCTGTTCTTGTTGGGACGGAGAACCCTGTACACATTGCTTTTCTCTGCATCAAAATAGAGGACTGTGTCCACTATATGCTCCAGAACCTTTGGTCCGGCCAATGCCCCGTCCTTGGTCACATGTCCCAGTATGAACATCGGTATTCCGGCAGTCTTTACGCATTTGAGCAGTTCCGACGCACATTCCCTTATCTGCCCGACTGATCCAGGCCCTCCGGCAAAATCTGGGTGATATACGGTCTGAATTGAGTCCAGGACCATGAATGCCGGCTTCATTTCACGGAACTGAGCTATTATCTTTGTCAGATCCGTCTCGCTCATTAGCATTATGTTGTCGGCATTTACTCCCAGTCTTGCGGCACGGCTTCCAACCTGTCCCGCGGATTCCTCGCCAGAGACATAAAGCACGGTTTTGCCCTTGAACGCTCCCGACGCAAGGGATGAGCAGGCCTCCATTGTGAGCGTGCTTTTGCCTATTCCCGGAGGCCCTGCGAGTAGCAGAACCTGTCCTGGCACAATGCCGCCGCCCAACGCACGGTCAAATTCCGATATTCCAGTGGGAATGTAGTCCGTCTTTATTGCCTTAGCATCTGACAGTCTGACGGGCGGCTCTGAAAAATCCGTAAGCATTGACCGTTTTTCCGCCGCCGCGGACTCCCTTGCGGACAATACGGCTTCTGCCTCTTCCACGAGGGTGTTCCATTCTCCGCAGGATGGGCATTTTCCGGCCCATTTGGCCTGCGTATGCCCACATTCCTGGCAGCGGTAGACGGTCTTCAGCTTCATCTCTTCTCAATTTCTCCAAAAATTACGTGTTTACTTCGCCATCGCTCCCAATGATGCAAGACCAAGCAGTGCCGCTATGTCCTTGTCCTCAAAGTACAGCTTCATCGTGTAGTTTATGCGTGCCTTTTCCGCCAGATCGGTTGCCTTTACGCCGACGGACACGTATTTTGATATGTCGTAATTTATTCCCACGTCATAACGTGGCTTGTCAAAATACCTGTCCTCAATAAGCCTGTCCCTGCCAAATTCCGATCCTTCGGCCATGATTGTAAGATTGTCAAGAGGACTGGCCTTGAATGGCTTTGCCTTTACGCCTGCTCCAGCAGAGCCGCGAAGTATTCCGCCGTAAACGTCAAACATTCCGAGTTCCCAGCCCATATATGCGTCCACGGTATTGATCTTCTCGTATTCCGTGCCTTTGTGGCTGTCCTTTACATTGAGAATGTTCGCACCTCCAGCGTAATAGTAGCGTCCATCCCTCGGATAAAGTTTCAGGCCAGCGTCGGCCTTTCCGCCTGTGTCCGTGTTGTACTTGTATTCCGCCTGAAGGAATATCCTTGTCTTGTTCACCTTTCCGAGGCTTTCCTTTACAGTTCCTGCCGCGTCTTTTAGACTGGCCACCGCCTCTGATACGTCTTCCTTCATTTTCGCATCGGAAATCAATGCCCCAGCGACTCCATCGCCATTGTTTATTTTTGACGCTATCTGGTCTGCCTTCTGAAGCAACAGATCTATCCTCTCCGCTATACCGTCTATTCTGGCCATGCTGTTCTCTATATGGGGACGGCTATATGCGACCATCTGGCTCAGATCCGACGTCACATTGCGGAGATTGTCAAGAATTTCCTGTATGCTGTCCGCCATTCTGCCATCCTTGCGGAGATCGCTGACAAGGCCTTCAACGCTGTTCAACGCCCTGGTCACGGCCTGGTCAAGGGGAATGGAATTGTACCCTTCCACAACCGATCCTGGCGGTATAAGTCCCTCCTCGGGATCGCCCTGGTTTATCTGTAGGAATTTTGATCCGATCACGCTGGTAGCGCCCACGAGGAATTGCGCCCCCTTGTAAATTGGCACTCCTTCAAGTATATCCATTTCCACTATTACCTTGCCGCCTTTGATGTATATTGAATGGATCTTGCCTACCTCTACGCCGGACAGTTTGACAGCGGCTTTTTTTGGCAGTCCGGAAACATCCATGAACTCGGCTGAGACGGTATAATAGCTTTTGAAGGAATAATCCCCAAGCAGTACGAATGCTACTGCCATTAGGATGACACCTATTATTACGAAAATACCAACTTTTATTTCACTGGCCATAATTAAAATTCCCTGGCAAAAAAACAAATTTGCAAAAATCAGTTAAAAAACAGGCATTTTGAAAAAAAGACAGCAAAATACCTATCTTATAATTATAATATTTTTTTATATATTAATGGAAATCTGGATGTTTTTTTCGTTTTTTACTTTCGTGAATTTTATGGCGAATTTTCAATTTTTGAAATTTTCAGGTCGTTTTTTTAATTTGAAATTTTTAGGCTCTTTTTTTAATGTTGTTTTAAATCACAAAATTTTCAAAATTGTTGTTTTGAACAACATTTTTTGCCATACGACAAAAGATTGATTCATCGCCAAAGTTCCCTAGCAATGACGACATAATGAAACACTAGTTATAACTAGTGAATGCTTATAATTAATACTTATATCTACGAGCGAAATATTCTGCCAATATTGATATGACAAACAAGGAATTTCCACAATTGCTCATTACTCATTGCTAATTGGAAAAGCAGAAAAAAATTTTCTACTTTTCCCTAATTGCCGCCATAAGGCAATGCAACCTTGTCAAGTATTCCCGTGATTGCGGCTATGGCTACGCCGTAATTGGTCATTGGAACACCCTGTTCCTTCGCACGTTCAACTCTGGAAAGTATATGCCTGCGGCTGAACATACAGCCTCCGCAATGTATGACCAGTGAATAAGGTGTCAAATCCAGCGGAAAATCCGTTCCTGAACATGTTTCTATTGTAAGACCTTCCCCAGCTTTTTTCCGCAGCATACGAGGAATCTTCACACGGCCTATATCCTCTTCCATGGGGGCATGTGTGCAGCTTTCGGCAATAAGGACACTGTCGGTCTCTTTCAGATTCGGTATTACCTTCGCACTTTCCGTGAAATAGGATATGTCGCCTTTCTGTGCGGCAAAGATTATTGAAAAAGATGTAAGACGGCTCTGTGGTGGCTTATGCGGCCATACCTTCGCAAATGCCTGTGAATCTGTAATAATCAGATCCGGAGGATTTTTAAGGCGTTCAAGGGCGGATGGCATTTCCTCCGTGGAACAGGCCGTGATTATGCAGTGCCGGTCCAGAAGTTCCCTCATTGTCTGTGCCTGCGGCAGAATGAGCCGTCCCTGCGGTGCCTGCGGGTCCTGCGGCATTATAAGCATTACAGAATCGCCAGGATTGCAAAGTCCTGCGGTAAGCTTCCTCGCAGAAAAATTTTCCGGAATAAGCAGTGCGAGACGGTCCTTGATTTCCGAACGCAGTTTTTCGGGATTATCGGCAGGAACGGATGTTTCAAAAGGCTCCTTTATGCCGTTGTCCGCAAGTTCCGAAATCATTTTTGCCTTATTTTCTGGGGAAATCAGGTCTGTTTTGCTTATAATCGGCAGAAAAGGCACTTTCCTGGCATTGAAGCGGCTCACCCAGTCGTATTCAAGACTGAAACTGTCGGATTTGCCCTCCTGCCAGCTATCCGCCGGGAACATAAGCACGGCGATGTCCGTCTTGAAAGATACACTGTCCGTTTTTCTCACGCGCTGCCCGCCAAGATTGCCTTCCTGTTCTGAATCGTCAAATCCGGCGGTATCAATCAGCACACAGGGGCCGAGACCGTTTATTTCCATAGCACGGTAAACGGGGTCGGTAGTAGTGCCGGGCACATCGGATACAATCGCCGCCTGCTGGCCGCAGAACGCATTTAGCAGCGAGGACTTGCCGCTGTTCATTCTGCCAAAAAAACCGATATGCAGACGGTTTGCTCTTGGTGTCTCATTCAGGTTTGACATGATTTTTCCACAACTGCTTTTTTTCAGAACCTGAAATCCCGTTTTCCGGAATGTATTTCGGATATGTATTTTGAGGCTGTGGCACGCACACGCTCATTCGGCACTTTTTCAAGCTCCCTTCTTATTACTTCCTCTCCCAATGCCTTTGTCTCAGGATCTGCATAGTCCTCAAGATATTCCTTCAATGTCATAAGGGCGTTCGGCTGGCAGCAGTTGGCTATCTGGCCGGATTTGACAAGTGTCATAAACCTGTCCCCTGTGCGTCCCTCGCGGTAGCAGGCCGTGCAGAAACTGGGGATATATCCCATGCCCAACAGCCATTTTACCACTTCCCCAAGTGGACGGCGGTCGCTGACGTCAAACTGTGCTGAATTGTCCTCCGGGGCTTCCTCTTGAATGTATCCGCCTACGCTGGTACGGCTGCCACCGCTTATCTGGGATATTCCGAGCTTAAGTACGTTTTCGCGTGATTTCTTTGATTCCCTCGTGGAAATGATCATTCCGGTATAAGGAACGGCTATGCGTATTATTGCCACGATTTTTTCAAAAATGGCATCCGGAACGGCATTGCTGAAATCCTTCTTGTCTATGTCGGCGGCAGGGCATACTCTCGGCACGCTTATTGTATGAGGGCCTACGCCTTTTGCGGCTTCCAGATGCTCGGCGTGCATAAGAAGGCCGATGAAATCGTACATATATGTTTCCAGTCCGAAAAGAACGCCTATGCCCACGTCGTCAATGCCGCCGTCCATTGCCCTGTCCATGGCCTCTGTATGATAAGCGTAATTGCTCTTCGGTCCTGCCGGGTGCAATGCCTCATAAGCCTTCTTGTTGTAGGTTTCCTGGAAAAGAATGTAAGTTCCAATTCCGGCCTCTTTCAGCCTGCGGTAATTTTCCACCGTGGTGGCGGCGATATTCACATTCACGCGGCGTATTGCCCCGTTTTTATGCTTTATGCTGTAAATGGTCTTGATACTTTCAAGAATGTATTCAAGCGGATTGTGAACAGGGTCCTCGCCCGCTTCAAGGGCAAGCCTCTTGTGTCCCATATCCTGTAAGGCGATTACCTCATTTCGTATTTCTTCCTGAGTGAGCTTCTTCCTGGCAATATGTTTGTTTTTTATATGATAAGGGCAGTAAACGCAGCTGTTTATGCAGTAATTGGAAAGATACAGTGGCGCGAAAAGCACAATCCTGTTGCCGTAAAGCCTTTCCTTGATTTTGACGGCCATTGACTTTATGGCTTCCACGGCCTCCGGAATCTCACATTCCAGCAGAAGGGCCGCCTCGCGGTGCGTAAGGCCTTTGCAGTCCGCCGCACGACTTATTATGCCCATTACAAGATCCTTGTCATTCTTATGATCTTTGGCATACTGAATGGTTTCAAGAATCTCACCATCATTGATGAACTCTTCCGCCACAAGGGATTTTGGATCGTATTTCATTTTGCACCTCGCATAAACACCGGAAAAAACCGGATTATTCAATTAGCAATTAGTAATTAGCAGTTAGCAATTCAGGAGTTCCTTTAATATGTTTTTCAATTGCCTGCCGTCAACTGCCAATTACTCATTCAGCCAAAAAGATTTTTTTTTGGCCTTACATATATTTTATATTTTTATTGAGGGAAAAGACATTGTATAATATAGATTATGTCATATTACAGCAGAGCAAGAACGGATTTGACGGCGGCTGCGGCAAAAGGCATAATCACGCCGGAGCAGCTGCCTTTGTTGATAACTCATTTTGAGGAAAGACGCGGTTTTTTCTCAAAAATAACCCTGGCACAATGGCTTGCCGCGGCAGGTGGCATATTCATTGCGATAGGAATAATACTGATAATCGCCTTCAACTGGGACAAGCTAGGTAATTTTGTAAAGATATTCGCATATCTCGTCTTGCTTGGCGGAGTGGGATGGGGATTCTGCAAGTCGGAAAACCATCCAGTGCTACGCAATATACTTGGATTGGCCTGGTTCTTCCTTCCTGCTGCGGGAATAGGGCTTTACGCGCAGATTTTCCAGTTAAGCGGCACGCCCGTTAAGCCGTACCTTTTGTGGGCTGCATTGTCCTCTCCCATCGCATTATGGGGTGGCGGAAGAATGTATTCCCGTATGTTGTCATTATTGTTGCTGGGAATACTTTTTTACGGTACTTATGAGCCTTCCAGCGTTTTTTATCTTTGCCTGAAACCTGTCCCAAATCATTTTGCAGAGATGTCCTTGTCTCAAACATCATTTCATTGGATGGCGGCATTGGCTCTTCTGGCGGCTGCACTGGGGATAAATTTTTACAAAAAAGACATGTGGAGCATTCCCGTGGCGGCGTCCCTGGCATGGATAATAGGGCTTTTGCTGCATGATAAGACCGCTCTTTATACGAGTAATTATAATCTCGCAATGGCAGCGGTAATGGCCTCGTCGTTGCTGCTGTTTTTTTACAAGATCAGGTTCAACAGAACAGATATTGTGAACAATGGCCTGCGCATACTGGTGGTTTTCCTGTATGTGCTTTCATTCCTGCATGGCAAGGGAGATGTGCCAGGGACGTTTTTCAGAACCGCGGATTTGACCCTGGGTACTGCGGCTGCGCTGATAATGATACTTTCTGCCGTATGGCTCATGCTGAAAACGGATATATTCCCCGAACACAGAAATGCTGATACTGCTATCAAGGCCGTTTTCATATTATCCATGCTCGCACCTGTCCTTCCGTCGGCAATCAATGCCTCCTCGTTTAACATGGGTGCGGCTATTGCAAACATTCTTCTTGTAGCCATCGGGGCAATACTGCTATGGGCAGGATCGTTTTACGGCTCAAAAGGCAAGCTGCATACGGGAATGTTCATAATAGTTGCAATAGCCATAACGAGATTCCTGGATCTTTTTGCCACGCAGCTGACCAGTGGCATGGCATTCCTTCTTACGGGGGGGATCTTCGCATTTGCCGCATGGTGGATAAGCCGTGGGGCGACACGTATGGCTGAAATGTCCTCCGTGAAAAATACTGGCAACAATTCAAATACCGTACAGGAGACAGGGGAGGCACGGAAATGAAAACATTAAAAATCGCAGTTATCGCACAACTTGTCTTTTTTGCCTCGTGGGCGGCATGGCTTGCATATAATGACAGCAGACCGGAGGCTGATTTCTGGATTGAGACGATGCCCGTAGATCCCAGGGATCTGTTAAGCGGGAATTATGTCGAGCTTGTTTACAGGATTGAGGCCCCCGAGGTGGAATCCTGCAAAAACTATGACAGCTGGAAATACAGGGGAAAAACTATTTATGCCGATCTCGTACCGGACAGGGAGGAAGCATTGTCAGACGGCAGGAATGTAATGATTTATTCCGTAAGATCCTGTCATGAGCAGTCAGATTCGGCAAAAATGGACGAAAAAACAGTTGTCCTTAATGCAAAGTGGAGACAGAAAAGACAATTTGGTGTCCGTACATATCTTGAATATGCGAACATAAACCGCTATTACATGAACGAGAATGACAGGAAGCTGAATATCCGGTCAGGAAAAGCCGCTGTTCACGTCCAGAAAAACAGGAATGGCAACCTCCGCCTGCTGGAAATTGAGGAAATCGCATAGATTCCCGCCAACAGCCTACGGAAATGACGGATTGTAAATATTAATTTTACGACGATATAAGTTTCCTCAATTGCTCATTGATAATTGCTAACTGCTAATTGAAAACGCCGATAAAGGTATTTTGTCGGCGTTTCCTTTTGAGATAGCCAATAAAAAAGGACAGCCGAGGCTGTCCTTTTTTGCTTTCTATAAGTATTTTTAGCGGTTCTGCGTCCAGATCGCGTATCTTTCGCCGCTTGCCGCCAGCGTCCAGTTGCCGCCAGGCTGCCAGCCCCAGTTCTTGCCGAGCTTTACAACCACGCGCTGCCTGTCGCCGTCTATTACTGCCGCATAAAGTCCGCCGGTGGCTTCCATAATGCCTATGCGGCTTGTGGCGGATATTCCGGCATTCTTGCGTATCTGAACCATCTTGTTGATCTGGTTCTTGTATCCGTCTCCCCAGTCAAAGTAATGCGGCCAGAAAACACAGGGAGTTCCAGGATGTGTAAGCAGATATGCGTAGCTCATCATCATCTGAATCTTGTATTCCGTACTCGCGCTGGATATGAAGTTGGGGTCGCGGGGGGAAGTGTCATGATTCTCAATGAATGTGACTGCCTTTGCCGGCCACCAGCCTATAAGTCCTGCCGGGCGGCCATTGTCATTAAGACCTGCGAAATTGTCATTCTGCACTGCCCATTTGAGTGCGAAATGCGTCGGGAAGTCAAATGCCGTGGATGCGTCCGGCTTTCCGGATTTTCCGTCAGTACCGTCTATCCAGTTCGCAAGGGCCTGCTTGTTGCCGTCAAAATACTCGCCGATGGAGAACATTGGCTGTGTGGCATAATTGTAATGGCCTACCCAATACGGGGAATAGCCCTTTACCATATCGTATCTCCAGCCGTCAAAACCTATTTCGCTGCGAAGCCAGCGGAGGAATATCTTTACCTCGTCCTGTACTACCTTGTGGCTATGGTCAATGTCGCGGCAGCCGGAATCATTATCTCCCTCGTCGTATCTCTGGCTTTTGCCCCTGTTTGGCTGACTGGGATCACCGGGCCACTCGTCGCTTTGGAATATCACATTGGTAGGCCAGTCGGGATTTGTGAAGTCAGCCCAGTTCGTCGTTCCATTGCGATGATTGAGAACGGCGTCGCCCAGAACGTACAGTCCCGCACCGTGAAGGGCGTTTACCGCCTTTTTAAGGTTTTCCTTGTTTCCCCACTGCGAGGTAAGATTGTAATACTGGTTTGGATAGTAGCTGCCGTTTGACACGGGAGGCAGCCATATAAGGTTGAATCCCGCACGTCCGAGTTCGGAGGCCTTCTGTGCCACCACGCCCCACCAGCCGTTTGGAACATTGAGCCAGTAGCTGTCCGCATACCAGTGGAAGCCCTGGAACATTATGAATTTTGAACCATCAACGTCCATTCTTTTTGTGTTTTTTGGCTGATAAACGCCGTCGGCATATTTCTTTTTCGCATTAAGCCATTCCTGGTGGGCAAACTCACTTTCTGCATTGCGTGTGCCAGCGGATCTGCTGCCAGACGGGTACTCGTTCAATTCCTGTGCCTGTGATACCTCAGGAACTGCTATTTCAAGTCCTGCCGAATGTTTTTTCAACATTCCGGTCGCGGAAGATGCGAATGAGCTTGCGGCAAAGGCAGCAATTATTGTCAAAGATGTTAAAATCGTGTTTTTTCGCCTAAGCATTTTGTTCTCCTGAATCAAAAATAAAATCTTATATTAATATTTTAATAAATGACAGGTATGTTTGCAAGAAAAAAAGTCAGAAGCCATCCTTGGAATAACGGTCAAGCATCTGTTTCGCAAGCAGGGAATTTGGATTCAGCTTCAAGGCCTGTTCCAAAGCATATTTGAATTCCTCTTCAAGCGACCTTATCTTGGAATTGTCCTGCGCGTAGGCAGCCCGCATTGCGGATATGATTGCCGCCTTCAGACTCCATGCCTCGCCTGTAAAACGTGATGGGTTTACAAATGGGATCTGCGGATTCTGCATTTTGTCGCCGGCAAGAAGCTCATTTATGGAATTGTAAGCCCCACGGAGCAGACGTTTGCCCCTGTAATTGGTCTCCTCGGCTGCTATCAGGGAAATTCCTTCCTGAAAGTCCGTTTCCACAGACTGTTTTTTCGCATAGGCGAGTTCAGGATAGATTGCAAGAGCGCTTTTGTACCTTGCCCTTGCGTCAGCATAACTACGTGCTGTCAGTGCCACATTGCCTTCCAGGGTGTTTTTTACGGCCTTGCTGAAATCCTCGTCAGAATCAAGTTTTTTCAGAAAATCCCTGGCAGTGTTTATGGTTTCCTTTTCCGCAAGAATATCCGCGGAGGCTATCTGTGCCGATGACACAAGTGAGGGCGGAGGTGTCTTTTTCAAAGATGGATCGCTGCCCAGCATTGCCACCAGATCCTGTTCCAGGTTCTCTATCTGTCTGACGGCCTGTATGTAAATTGATGTCTTTTCCACAAAGGCCTGTGAGGATTTGTTCAGGTTCAGATAGGCCTCCGACTGAAGCCACGGCACTGATGCGGATACCGCGAACAGCTGGGCCGTCTTGATGCAGTAATTCCAGTCATCATCGTTTACCCTTGCCAGCTTGTCAAGTTTGTCAACTTCCGAGGCAAGACCAGCTATATCACCGCGTTCAGCAAGATTCCTTATGACGATTTCCCTTGCCAGCCAGTTGGACGGATCTTCTTCCAGTGCATGCTGTATGAACTTTATTTTAAGTTCGTCGGCCTGTATTATTCCCTTTTTTTTTGCGGCGGTGGCAAGCTCTTCAGCACGCTGTATTATCAGTTCCTTGTCATTGACAAGCGTCCTTGCCTCTTCCAGATACTCAAAAGCCAATTCGGTCTGTTCAAGGTCAAGGTCATTGCTGTTTATGGCAGCAATGACCTGATCCATGTAATAAGCCGGGGCCTTGTAGTTGTAAATCAAGGCCGCACTGGCTGTGAAACATAGCAGAAATGCTATGATTATCAACGTCAGCTTTCTCATCGGCTCACTTGTCCCATTCCAGTATTATCTTGCCGGAATTGCCACTGGCCATGGTCTCAAATCCCTGTATGTAGTCCTTTATCGGGAAATGATGCGTAATGACCGGGTCTACATTCAGTCCGCTGACGAGCATCGCGCACATCTTGTACCAGGTCTCGAATATCTTGCGTCCGTAAATGCACTTGATGGTGACGCTCTTGAAGATGACGTCGCTCCACGGTATCATTGTGTCAGAAGGTAGCAATCCGAGAAGTGCGACGTTCGCCCCCATCTTTATATTTGAGAGCAGCTCATTGAACGCGTATTTGTTGCCGCTCATTTCCAGTCCCACGTCAAAGCCCTCAGTCATTTTAAGTTCCTTCATGACCTCTTTGAGCGGCTTTTTCGCGGTGTCGTAAATATGCTCTATTCCCATCTTGCGGGCAAGTTCCATACGATACGGATTCTTGTCCGTCATTACGACGTTTTTCGCACCGTTATGCTTGACAATCGCTCCCGCCATAATGCCTATCGGTCCAGCACCGGTGATAAGGACATCCTCGCCGATCACGTCAAAAGCCAATGCGGTATGTGTTGCGTTGCCAAGTGGGTCAAGAATGGCAGCCTCGTCGTCGGTTACGCCTTCAGGGATGCTGAATACGTTTTCCGCCGGTATGGAAAGGTATTCAGCGAATGCTCCGGGACGGTTCACTCCAACGCCACTGGTGTTGATGCAGAGATGGCGGTTGCCTGCCTTGCAGTTGCGGCAATGACCGCATACCACATGTCCCTCGCCGGAAACACGCTCCCCGACGAAATGCCCCTTTACATTCTTGCCCATCTGTACAATCTCGCCTACAAATTCATGTCCTACGTGCATTGGTACGGGTATTGTATGCTGGGCCCACTCGTTCCACTCGTAAATATGAAGGTCAGTGCCGCATATGGCGGTCTTGCGTATCTTTATAAGGACGTCATTGTCGCCAACTTCCGGCTCTGGCACGTCCTGCATCCATATTCCTCTTTCTGCTCTGGCTTTTACAAGCGCTTTCATGATAAGATCTCCTATAATTTTCAAAAAAATTAAAATCTACGTTTTCCAAAGGTCATTGTTTTTTTCATACGACAAAAGACTTATTCGTCGCTTATTCTCCTCGCAATGACTGCATAAGGAATTTCCACAATTGCTCATTGCTAACTAGAAACGCAAAAAAATGTACTTTTTCTGCTTTCCATAAGCTCATAGTTAAATTATATTCCTTTTTGAGAGACAATAAAACTGTATTTTTTTTGCCTGTTTTTTCAAAATTGATTTTTTTTGCCGTTTTTTTATTTTTTGAATTTTTATGACGTTTTTTTCAATTTTTTTGTTTTTTTTAGGCAGTTTTTCAATTTTGAAATTTTCAAGGCCATTTTTAAAATTTGAAATTTTCAGGCTGTTTTTTCAAAGTGTTATTTTAAATCACAAAATTTTCATTTTTGTTGTTTGAAACAACATTTTTCCTGCGTTCCCTTGATATATGTAAAAATGCTATTCTTTAAATGTGAAAATTCTGAGTTTCCTGATTGCTTTTCTTGCACTACTTATGGCAAATGTTCCGGCCTTTGCCGCCGAGCCTGTTTCAATACTTTATTATGATCACGAGTATCAGCTGGGTACAAGCTGGAACAATGCCGTGGAGCAGATTGCGGCCTCGTCGTCTTCAATCAAGATGGTTCAGGCTGCCACCGAAACCACATATACCAATGGTGCGAAATACCTGCTCAATGTGCCGGAAGGCCTTACGTTGGACGAGCTGAATGCCACTACGGATTATGAGTTTGATCAGCGTATTGAGGTTCTTGAATATGGAAACTCATTCATAATACCTTCGAGACGTTCGGATTTCAACCTGTTTTCCGGCGGACTTGAGGAAATTTCGCAGCTGCTGAAGGCGGATTTCATTCCGGCGGAGCTTTTTTACGGCATTTCTCCGTCGGGAATACGTTTTCCTGTCGTGTATATACCTTCCCGAAGGGAGCAGAAGCTCTGGTATGCCGCATACCGCCTTGACCATCAGCTTTCAATCAATGGAGAGAATGTCCTTTTCACTACGGTGTCAGAGCCGTCCGGTCTTGACGTTCCTACTGTTGACATGGTTGAGGAGGCGTCCAGGAAGAACTCAAATGTGCTTGTAAGCATTGGTGCTGGCAGCAACATACCGGGTGATTTTGCCAGGACGGCACAGTTTATTGCTGATGCGGATACGGACATTGTCGCACTTGACGCTGATGACCTGTTCCATTTCTGGCAGGAAATTGAATCTGGAAAAATCCGTACAAGTCTTGCCGATCCTGACTATGTTATGTCAAACGCGGAGGTCAAGGGAACAAGGTTGGAGCGTGTTGTAAAAAAATATGCGACAAGGCGTTTTGGACGCAGAAATATCGCATTCCTATCCATTGCTCCTGTTTCCTCCGAGGGAAATGCCAGATTGAAAAAGGCAGGAATGGTATTGAAAGATCCAAAATCCGGGAATTTCCTTTCAAGACTTGTGGACGAAATAAAACAGAAATCAAGGCCGGATCTGGTGGTGGCGGTGTCATTTCTACCAAAAAGCGACGAGGGATGGCTTGCCTCCGCCGCAGGCATAGATATTGTCATCGGCCCAAAGACATGGAACTATTCATCGCCAGTAAGGACGAGGGTGGATTTTTCGTCAAGGGAGGCTGGAAATCGCAGTGGACCGGTGCTTTTCGTATATCCGGACGCGAAGGGGGCTGGAACGATAAGATGCGAGCTTACCCGCAATGGCCGGCTTGATGCCATTGAGTCCATATCCGCAAGGGATGACAGAAGCCTGCCTTTCCGTCAGGAAATCAGAAACGCGATGAAGCAGGAAATGATGAACAGCCTTATATCCGGCGAGCCTCTTCTTCCTGATCCAAGGAACATATCAATAAGCGGAAACAGTCCATCAAGATTTTATTATACGCCTGATTTCTACAACGCGGCGGTATCAATGCTACGCAAAAGGTACAGGAAGGAGCTTGCAATGCTGCGTGTAAGGGGCAGTGCCTCAAACATTCTGGGAGATGTCCCAGATTCCGTTATAAGGACATGGCTTGGCCCTGATGAGCCTCTCAAGACGGCGGAAATTCCCGGCAGCCTCGTCAAGAAGATATTGTCAAAAAAAGCACCTGCGGCAAATGCGGACAACTGGTCTCCGGCAAATTACATCGGAAAGGAATATTACGCATTGTCAGGATTGGACAGTGGCAATTCCGTCGCAGGACTTGCCATTCAGAATGACGAGTATTATACCGTGGTACTGCCAAATAGCATGATCGAGGGCGAGCCTTCCGTCAAAAACGTAAGGGATACCGGTGAGACTGTGCATTCCGTCGTAATAGGCAGTCTAAAGGATCTGGGCAGGAAATCGGAGAAGCGTGCGGACTGGGAGCAGTCAGTCAGGGATGAGATTGACAACAAGGTGGAGCAGAGAAGCCTCTGGCGGCTAAACATAAGGAATCTGTCGCTATATGCTTCAAATTTCGGCTCTACAGGCCAGGGAAAAGGTTTTGGAAATGTAGGTGAATCACGCCTGAGTACGGAAAATCAGAACAACATAAGGGGGTCAGCGAATATCGTTTCTGAATTTTACTATGGCCCTTATCGTGCGGATCTCAGTGTATATGCTGATTATGGCAAGTCTGTTTATCCGTCATACACCTCGGAAAGTACGGACAATCTTCTTTTTGAGGGTCAGGGAACGTACAGGTGGAGGACATTCAACGGCAAGCTGGGGGCGCTTTCATTAGGCCCTTTCGCCTCGGCAGGGTGGGAAACCGAGTTTACAAGGAACAAGGATTCAAACCGCAGGAGGATATTGCGTGGAAAGGGCGGTATGAAGCTGTTCGAGGGCAATTACATAAAGGAATTTTACGCCGGCATGACGCTGGAGCAGAATTATACGGATTCCCCGTACTATACGAAGTTTGCCGCTGAAACTGGTTATAGGTTTGAGTTCAAGATTCCAAAAACCACGTTCCTGATGTCTTCAAATGGCTCATACAGACGTTTCGCACGCAGCCACAATGATACAAGGTCAGACCTGCTTGACCGTCTGGAAATAAATGCCACGCTGTCAACAAGCCTTTACAAGAACCTGTCTCTTGATATTTTTGCGAAATGGCTTTATGCCACTGGCAAGAAGATACCTGGTTTCGGCAGCAGCACCGAGACAGGGGTCTCGATATCCTACAAGCATCTTTTCAAACTGAAAAAATGAATTACCTTGTACTGTAGATCAAGGAAACACGGATAAGGTAGCAGTTTTTTGAAACATACTCCGTCATGCTAGAAATTACTAATCGGGCATATCGTCGATGAGTACTGCTGAGATTCCCGCTAGCAACATGCGGGAATGACGGATGGTAAGGAAATTTTCTCAATTGCTAATTGACAACAAAAAAAGCCGCCCGCAGGCGGCTTTTTTAATAACCAGTTCCAGGACTAGATATGTATCTCGTCCAGTGCCTTGCGGAAGTCCTTCGCGCTGGCAAAGCGTTTTTCCGGCTCAAACGCAAGGCATTTCTCTATGAGCGAATCTATGGATTTTGGCAATCCTGGCACGCAATGCGATACTGGCTCGTAGAAGCTGCGTTCCTTCTCGCTATAGAAATCCGGCCCGTGGAAAGGCAGTATTCCCGTCAGGGATTCATATATGCACACTCCGAGCGAATATATGTCCGAACGTACCGAGGATTCTCCCTTTTCCTGTTCGGGAGCCATATATGCGGGAGAGCCTACTATTTCCTTGTTGCCGGAATTTGCCTTGGCCTCTATCGCGCGTCCTGACAGTCCGAAGTCCGTCACCTTCACATATCCTTCAGCCGTGAGCATTATGTTGGAAAGTTTGAGATCACGGTGAACGACCCCTTTGCCATGAGCGTATTCCAAGGCCTTGGCAACCTCCTCGTAAATGCTCTTTACACGGTTGAAGGACATTCTTATATCCTTGCTCAATACTGTGTCAAGCGTTCTTCCCTCAAGGTATTCGAATACGAGGAACACGTCTTCGTTTTCCTCAAATATCGTATATATTTCAACAATGTTCGGATGATGGAGCAGTGCGACGGTGCGGGCTTCCTCCAGGAAACGCTGTTTTTCCCGCTCATCCATCTTTATCTCCTCATTCATTTTCTTGATTGCCACCTTGCGGCCCAGGGACTTGTCTACGGCAAGATACACCTTGCCCATCGCTCCCTCGCCTATCTTTTTCTCAATCTTGTATTTGCCTGTGGCAACACCCTCATAGAACACGGAGGGGGGGAGTGAGCCTTTTTGCACATTGCCACCCTGTGTGGCATTATGCTTGTCATGTCCCCTGCCATTCTGACCAGAAAGCAGATGTGCCAGTCCTACCGCGATAAAAGTTCCTCCTACCAGCATGAACACGAGCAGCATTATGTAATGCCCCATCGGGCCGACTGAATTGTCCTGTACCTCGCTGCCAAGATCTGCTGCCTGCGTGGTCTGTACCTCGGCGGAGAATCCTGGTACTCTTGCACCGTATTGGGCAAGCGCGTCCTGATACTTTCTGCTGTAATTGTCATTCAGGGCAGCCGCCTGCTTGTAGTCTTCAAGCATTTGCTTGTAATCGCCCTGTTTTTCCGCTGCCACTCCGTGATTGAACCACGCCTCAGCATAATTGGGATTTATGTCAAGGGCGGTATCTGCATCTGCCGCGGCTTCAGCGGCCTTCCCACTCTGATTCAGGGCGCTGGCACGCAGATTTAACGCATGTGTGTTCGTCTTGTCATTCTCTATGATATATGTCGTATCCCTTATAGTGTCATCATATTTCCCCATTGCGTAGGATGCGGCGGCCCTTTCCAGGTATGCGTCTATGTTTGTCGCATCCTTCTCAATTGCAAGCGTGGCGTATGAAATGGCACCGTCATAATCCTTCATGCGGTTTTTTGCCTGTGCGGTCTTTGAGAAATTCTTTGATTTGGCATAATCTGTTGTAATGCTGTTGTCTGGAATATTCATGGATTTTGATTTTCCAGAAAGATCTGCCGCTGTATCACTTGCCGCATCGCGTATCTGTGTCTTCAATCCAAATTGACGTCTTATCTCATTTATTGAGGCAACTGTCCTTACGGATTTTTCCGGCTTGCGGCTTTCTATAAGCAGGGAAAGCAGTCTCGCGGATTCGTCCTGTGGATTGATCTCAACGGCCTTGTTCACATCTTCAATAGCACCTTTCCTGTTATTGAGGGCGCTTCTGGCCATTGCCCTTGTCTTGTATGCGTTGGGATCTTTCTTGCTCAATCCTATTGCCCTTGTGGCGGCACGTTCAGAACCCTTGTAGTCGCCAGCGTCAAAGTAAAGTGAGGCCGCGGCAAGTTGCATTTTCTGCTTTGTAGGGAAATATTCCTCTGCCTTTTCAACAGCCTCGTGGAAAGCCTTCTTGTTGCCTTTTTTTGCGGCAGTGTATGCTGGAACTAGTGTAAGTATCGGGTTAAGCTCCACAGGTTTTCCACCACTGGTTATGACCTGTGCGGAAGCTCCCGGCTTCGGGGGTACAAGAATGCTGTTGTTGTCATGATGTCCATGAGACGGTTTCTGCGGCTTTGCGGCTGATGTTGAAACAGTTATGTCATCCTTTGCCGGTGAGACTGTCTGAACATTGTCTTTTGGATCTGATATGCTTACAGGAACAGCTGGCATAGGCAGTGGGGGACGGGGGGAATATCCGGGCCTTACAGGAAGACTGTCAATGGAACGCATGTCCTGGCTGTCGCCCTCCTCCGGCTTGAAAAGACCGTATCTGCCAAAACCTTTCACTATCCTGTAATGCCTGTCATCAAATGGGCCTTGCTGTCTTGCGGCCTTGTAATAGGCAATAGTTTTTGAAATCTTGTCAGGATGCTCGTCTTGGAATTTGTCAAGTTTATCCACATCGGTCTTGTCCAGGATGTTTACTATCGCCTCTGCGACCCTTGATGGATCGGCATCCAGGAGCAGGTCAAACATTTTTGACTCAAAAATCTCACTGTCGCTCATCTTGGATATGTCCGGGAGAAGATCCTTGTTGTCCTCCGCAGATGCCGCAGGCAGTGCCACGTCTGGGACAGGAGCGGTCTCGCCGTCTTGCGTTGCTGCCGTATCATTGCCTTTCGTAGTCCCGGCATAGGACTGATATGGTACTGACAGGGCGAAAAATGCGAATATCGCTATTATGTAGGTAAATGGCTTGAACATAGCTATCCTCTCGGTATCAGTAATACCTCTAATAATATAATATTTACAATAAGTGGATATGTCAAGGGACAAAAGGGCATAAAAAAGGGACTTTTGGGTAAAAAAAACAGGCTTTTTGCTAAAAAAAGCCTGTTTTTGCTGTTTTTTTACGAAAAATAAATGATTTTTCTTATTTTCCGCAGCATTTCTTGTATTTTTTGCCACTTCCGCATGGGCAGGGATCATTGCGTCCTATTTTTGGCTGTTCGCGGTGAAATGTCTTTACCTCAACAACATCTCCGCCTTTGAGTATCTCGGGATGCTTCATAACCCATTTCTTTACCGCCTTGTCGTCATTTACGTCAACACCGGCCTCAATCAGCTTGCGGTAAATGCGTATTATCATAGCCTTTTGCTCCGGCTGATTTGCCTGTTTGAAAATATCAGGCGAGATCGCGTTTATTTCCGCCTCAAGTTCCTCATCTGTCTTTTCGGAAATGGGCTTGTCGTTTTTCGGCACGGCCTTTTCTGCTTCTTCCTTTTTTTCCTGTCCTGTTATTTTTTTTATGAAATTCCAAGCCATATAACTATCCTTCCTTTGTTTTTATTTCCTAAATTGCTCATTACTCATTTAACTTCCACTTTGTCTGCGTTTCCCTAGTGTATCTGAAAATTCTTTGGGTTTCCCCTGTGGCTGCCGCAATGCCTACGCCTCATAAATGAACCCGACATGCCAGTCCTGAATGATGCGGGAGCATTGCCGCCCACATTGTTTGTTTTTGTTCCAAACGGGAAAACGCCTTTTCCACCCTTTCTGTTTTTCGCCATATCAGCAAAATGAACTTTTAAATTGAATTACCTCAATTGCTAACTGCTCATTGCTAATTTCTAATTTCCAAATAATCGCCCGGAAAATGCGATTATTTGAACTTGTCCTTCAGATAGCAGGCAAGGGCTATTGAGTTCAGCTTTGTCTCCGGAGAATCCGCCCTGGACGGCAGTATCACCGGAATGTTGACCCCGGTGAGCAATGATGCGTTCCTTATTCCCTTTCCGAATACGCAGATGCTCTTGTACATCACATTTGCCGCGTTCAGATCCGGCAGTAGTGCAAGGTCAAGATCACCGGGGACTTGAGCATTCCTTATGCCTTTTTCCTCGGCAGCCGTTTTGGAAAAGGAAATATATGTATCGTAAGGGCCTTCTACGACGCAGTTCTTGATTTTTCCTTCCTTGTTCATTTTGACAAGTTCCACGGCATCCAGGGTGCTTTGTATTTTCGGACTGGGCTTTTCCACCGCGCATACTACGGCAACTTTTGGTGTCTCCACACCCAATGCACGGAGAATATCGACGGAATTTTCTATTATTTTCGCTTTCTGCTCCAATGTCGGGGCAGGGCATACGGCCACGTCGCTTATCACGAACATCTTGTGATAATTTTCTGTCTGGAAAAGGGCGAAATGGCTTAAAAGGTTTCCTTCCGGGAATGCGTGGGACTCCTTTCGGAGTATTGCCCTCATGTACCATTTTGTGTCAACCAGTCCCTTGACGAGGAAGTCCCCTTTTCCGGCCTTGACCAGGTCTACTGCCAGATTGCACATATCGGCACAGAGTTTGTCGGTATCTTCATACCCGCTCTTGTCAATTATTTCAAAGCCTTCAAGGCAAAGTCCGGCCTTTTCGGCCTGCTCCCTTACCTCTTTTTCCGGGCCTATGAGTATTCCGCCGGAAATCAGGCCTTCTTTCTGTCCATCGCGGCAGGCCTCAAGAACCTCCATATTGTTCGCACCGGGAATGACAATCTTGTTTGCCTGTCCTCGGACGGCATCGTAAAGCTCATCAAAATTCTTGAACATATATTCTCCGTTTTAATGTTTTCAGTTTTTACCTATACTCCTTTACAATTTTTGGATTGTTCAATGCTCTTTCCGCCTGTACGCGGAGAGCTGTCATCTCGTCGCCACCGGGATAGACAAGAACCTGGTCTGCCATCCAAGATGTGCGTCTTTTTACCTCGTCCATAAGGAATTTGCTGTGGGCAAGGCCGCCTGTAAGTATTACGGCGTCTATAGGCTCTCCGGCAAACATCGCGCCAAGGGCGCATATCTCGCGGCTCATCTTGTATGCCATTGCGATAAGAACCCTTTTTGCCTCTTCCCTTGACACCTTCTTCGGGTCAAGACCGCTGCCGGGCTTTACGTTTCCTGTGGCAATGTAATCCTCTATTGCCGCACAGTCCGACGTTCCGGTATAGGCAATCAGTCCACCTTTTCCACGCACCTTCTGGTACATTTCCTGGAATGTGTATTTGCCGCTATAGCACAATCTGACGAGCGGACCTACCGGGACAGTCCCAGACCTCTGAGGAGTGAACGGTCCTTCGCCGTCCAGTGCATTGTTTATGTCTACCACGCGTCCGTTCTTATGTGCTCCTACGGAAACTCCGCCTCCGGCGTGCATTATTATGAAATTGCACTCCTCGTAGGGCTTGCCGACTGCCGCTGCGGCATGTCTTGCAACGCGTTTCTGATTCAATGGATGGAACAACGGCGTGCGGGGATTTTCCGGCATTCCGGAATATTTGGTAAAGAACTCCATTTCATCAGCCACGGGAGGATCTGCTACAAATGCCTTCGCACCTGTCTGTTTTGCAAAATAGTCTGCCAATATTCCTGCGAGGTTTATCGGATGGTCTCCTGAAACTCCCGCACGGAGATCCCTGATTACACCTTCATTTACCTCGTAGACACCGCTTTCAACCGGTTTTACGAGTCCACACAGTCCTATGAAGGCATCCACTTCCTTCATATCAACATGGTTTTCCTCAATGGTCTTTAAAATAAGTGTCTTGCGAAATTCAAACTGATCCGTTGATCGTTTGTGTTCAAACTGTTTTAAATCTTCCGGTGAATAACGCACGGTTTTATGGAAAATTTCCTTTTCCCCTTTGAAATAGCTTATCTGATCCGACGTGGAGCCGGGATTTATTACCAAAATGTTGTATTCCATGTCTAGCCTCTTAAATTTAAAATAAGGTTTGGCGGCGTTATGCCTTATAAAAGAATTGTAATAAATAATCAGGCAGTGTTTCAAAAAAAAGAAGAAAAAAATGTGTTGTTTTAAGCAGTCTGATTAATTCTGTTGCCAAATATGTTAAAATTATTTATATACTATATATGGCTTTGCTGCGGTGTTCCCGCAGAACTTTTTTATTTGAAGGCAGACAATATGGCCAGTACATTAAGAAGACTTTTTTCATTGTTTATTGCTTTGGCAGGCATCGCTATATTCTCAGCAACAGCTTATGCCGACGAGATAGAATTTTCAGACTTGCAGACTTCTGGAGAGGAGGCGGCCTCATTGACGCTGTCCTGGTCTGGCAGTGAGGCAAAATACAAGATATCATATCATGAGGAAGGACAATCTGCTACGATAGTGGATAATGTTCCAACCAACTTTTGGTATCTCAATGGATTGCATGCGAATGCCAGGTATTATTTTGCAATCCAGGATAAAGATGGTAATCCTCTTACCAGTGAGATTTCAACCTTTACACTTGCAGCTCCTGTAAGTGCAAGCCTGAATACAGCCACAAACGTATTCCAATGGACTGATTCCGCAAATTATCCAGCCTCGGCGTACAGGCTTACATATTCCAAGAAGTCGGATTTGTCAGATGCCACTGTGGTTGACAATATTGTTGAGAAAAATTCTGGGACAATCTCACTTGACTATAATACGATGTATTATTACAAGGTTGAGCCAAGGAACGGTGCTGGCGTATATAATGAGGACGGCGAGGTTGTGCCCGTAGGCAATACAATGACATTGCCGTACAAATTGCAGAATTTCGCTGTTTCAGACCGTGATCCTGTTTCCGTATCCCTGACATGGGACATATCACCTATAGAAAAGGAAAGAGGTATCCATTACATAATTGAGGCATCCACGGATGATTTTGCAAGTATATTTTCCTACAAGCAGGTTGCCACGACGGAGACAGGTACGACCATTACTGCCCTTTTGCCCAACAAGGAATACAAGTTCAGGGCCAGGGCGGTCAATTCGGAGGGGGGATATTCCGTTTCGGATATAATTGAAGGCGTGTGGACATTGTCCCCGAATATAAATACTGGTGGTGATTCCTTGTCATTTGATACCACATGGGGAAGCATAACCGCGAATATGCTGACACCTTTGTCATTGCAGGATTGTGCGAAATATCGTCTGGAAGTATCTACAGATGGGTTTGCTGATGCTATACATGCTACGACAGTTGACAATTCTGATGCCGAGACAATCAGCATTACTGTCGGAGGATTGCCGTATACAACCCAATTTGCCGTAAGAATGATAACTATTAACGAACATGACGACGAGAATATAACTGATTTGGATCCTATAACTACTGGCAATGTGGGTGCTCCTGAAAACATAGACATAGTGGATATCAGTACTACCTCGTTTACTGTGCAGTTTGACAGCAAGTCACCCGCTCCTACAAGTTATAAGGTTCGTGTAAGAAAATATGTTAATTTTGCAATAGAGTATACTTCTCCAGACATAGATCCACAATTTGATTTTCCCGGAGAGAAAGAGAAAATAGTGATTCCTGAAGGATCTCTTCATGAAAATACGGAATACTGCGTGGAAGTTGATGCCATTTACGGTTCGGAAGCTCAGACAGCAAACGTTTGTTCTGATCCTGACCCACAAAAAAACAAACACCATTACACACTTCCAAAGACAGTAGAAGATTTTGCTGTTGGAGAAGTATGGTATTCCAGCATGACAGTGACATTTACAGATCCTAACGATCCAGTGGCGACTTTTGTGCTTGAGGTTTCAACACATTCTGATTTTTCAACCGAAACAATGCGTGTAGACTGCGATGGCTCGGAAGGCAGATGTGAGACCAATTCCCCTCTTTTGCCAAATGAGCAATATTTTATAAGAGGATCTATGGTAAATTTGGAAGGTCAGGGAACAACGCTTGAGACAAGTACCATAACATTGGCCTTGCAGCCTGTACTTGTTTCTGCAATTTCCACTACTGCTGACACAATATTTGCTACATTTTCTCCCGGAGGCAATCCTGAGCATACAAGATTCCGTATAGAATGTTCAACTTATACTGATTTTAGCTATATCAGGGAGGATACCGCCGGTTTGAATGAAAAGGAAATAGAAGATACGGTTTCTACTTTTACCCTTGTATGTTCCAATCTTTATACAAGCACGGAATACAATGTACGGGTTGTTCCCATAAACAAGGGATCGGTAGAAAGTCCTCATCCCCTTATGCTGGGAACCGCGTCAACACTATCGCCCAAGCCGGATGCATACGATGAGTATACTGGGCATTATACGATGACAGATAGTACTATAACCGTGGCATGGCCTATGACATATAGTGGTACTCCCTATCCTGACAGCACCAGATACCGTATAAAGATGTTCAATTCGGAGAAGGATTGTTCAAGCGGAGACAACGTTCTTAGCTCAACAATCACTACAGGTGGAACTGCCGTGTTCGGTGGACTTGCCTCCAATAAGACCTATTATTTCTCCCTTGCCGTATGCCATAGCGATAATCCTATGACGGTATGCGATGATGACAGTCAGTCTGAAACTACGGTAATGCCTTCCGCCATAACGGATCCGTCCGTACCTGTGCTTGGCGATATAATCTTTAGCAATGTCGGACTAAATAACTATACGCTCAACTGGCAGTATGGAAACAATGCCGAAGGCACTAGTTTTGAGGTTTACACCTCTTCCGTCTGCATAGAGGATCTGGTGGATCATGCCATTGAGCATTGCCACAACACCCCACAGGGATGCGTTGATGGCTGGGATGATTTTGTAAGCGAATGTTATGTGTCTTCCGGAACGGCCATAGGTACTTCTCACAAATTTGGAGACCTTTTCCATGGCGAGGAGTACGCAGCCATCATAAGGACGCAGTCAAGAAGGGATGCCTCATTGGTGACTGACTTCATTGTTGCCGGATCAACGGTAACAATGGCATCAAGCGGGGAACAGATATTGGAACATTCAAGAGACAACGAGATATCTGTGCCAACGGACTATGGAGACATAAGCCTTTTTGTCCCGGCATACAGTCTTTCCTTACCTATTGCCGTAAACATGATTCCTATGTTTGACAAGGATTTTGACGAATATTCCAAGGCAAAGAATGTGGGAGGCATGAGGCTTTCGGCAACAGGGGTAGGTATTGGAATCAATCCTACGGAGTTTTACAAGACCACCGTGTATGACATCCGCAGGCCTCTTTACATAACACTGTATTACAGGGATCACGACCTTGACATAAAACCTGTCATATATTCCAATCCTGGATATTCCGCCGTGGCAAGATATCCCATGGGGGCGGCATCTCCAATTGATTCCGGCATACGTTCAAAACTTGTCCTTGCCTATTATGATGAGATTTCAAAAACATGGAATCCTGTAGATTCAGAATCCATAACCGATACCTCTACGGGAATTGAACGTTATGCGATAAAGGCGAAAATATGGAAACTGGGAACATATCAGATTATGCAGCCATATCAGGTGGCAGATGTCGGCAATGTGCTTATTTATCCTAATCCTTACAAGCCAGGCACAAATGGCGGTTATGTGAATTTTGCCAACCTGCCTGACATGGGCAATGGTTGCAAGATAAAGATATACACTTTCCTCGGAGAGCTTGTTCAGGAAATCAGGTCTGTCGGTTCTTCTGCATCATGGGATGGACGCAACAAGTCAGGCAAGAATGTCGCAAGCGGCATATACATTGTCTATGTGCAGTCCAATGATGACAAGTCGGTTAACAAAATTTTCAAGCTGGCCATAGAGAGATGACCTATGAATAAAAGGAACATTGAATTATCTATATTGGCAGTTCTTTTCGCAGTGCCTTGTGTTTTTCCGCATTGTGTCAAGGCATCGGATACTGAAGTAGGCACCAAGACGGCGCAGTTCCTTAAAATGGCTTCGGGAGCGAGAGCCGCGGCAATGGGCGAGGCCTTTACCGCCGCTGCTGACGATGCGTTTGCCCTGGACTGGAATCCAGCGTCTGTCACAAATATTCCTTACAGATCCGTAGCCTTCATGCATTCACTGTATCTTGCGGACACATCCCTGAGCTATCTGTCTTATGGTGAGAATACTGGTGATATGGGTTCGTGGAGCATTGCTGCGAAATATATGAATTACGGATCTATTGAGAGTACGGATGAGCATGGATTGTCTGCCAAGGATATGTCCCCATTTGATCTTGACGTAAGCATTGGGTTTTCATGTTATGTCACCGGATTCAACAAGGATCCCGAGGAACGCTTTATAATGGGTGCTGCCGGCAAGTTCATATCGTCAAGGATTGATGATTCGGATAATACCTTGTCTGCTGACCTGGGCATATTGTCTCCATGGTTCTTTGGCAGGCATTTCCGTATCGGATTGTCAGGACAGAACCTGATAGGCTCAATGCGTTTTGACAAGGAAAAGAACGATCTCCCCATGATACTCAGGGCCGGCACTATAACCCGTATCGGCAGCAATTTCGCAATTACCGCTGATGCGATTTATTACAATGATTATGATACGGTGTATGCCGCTGGCGGGGAGCTTGTATTGAACCCTGCCACAACCACCGAGATAGCGATACGGGCCGGATACAATACCCGCAACAAGGACGAGCATGTAAAGGGATCTTCAAACATATCCATGGGTGGCGGATTCAGGTTCAACGACATATATTCGCTTGACTATTCCTATTCACCATTTGGAGACCTGGGAAACGTACATCGTTTTTCACTATCCATAAACTTCAAGAGACCTGTTGAAATAAAGAAACGCCGCAGAGGCACATAATAGTTTTAAAATCAGAAAGACCATTGCCCTTGATTTGCAGCCTGAATCTTATGGCAATGGTTTTTTATATACGATAATTTTGGAAGCAAGAGACATTTAAAATCATGACACAGCTTATAGAAACGTTAAAAAGCGAACGCGGCAGAAGGGCAGGCGTGGCAGTTCTGATGGCCGGATTGTCCGCGATGTTCTTCTTTCTCGGATATGAGTTTGTCCGTTCCCCCATAGAATCAATTTTCCTTAAATACTGGGATGCCACCTACAAGCCTTACGCGGTGGCATTTGTCCCTGTAATGATGTCAATACTTATCTACGGATATGGAATGTTTCTGAGCCGTCTTGGTGCCAAGAGATCCATGCTTCTGAGTATGCTGATAAGTTCCATTGTACTGCTGCTGTCATGGATGTTTCTTGACAAGGCCGGGAAATGGCTTGTATTCATTGTACTTATATTCAAGGAATCCTATTCCGTGGTTATTTGCGAGCAGTACTGGTCATTCATAAACAGCACTCTCAAGGACGACGAGAGCAAGATTTTCAATGGCCCTGTGGCCGGAATTTCCGCATTGGGTCCCCTTATCGGAGGCTGGATAATCGCACATTATGCCGCAAGACTGGGAACTGATCATTTCCTGCTTTTTGCCGCATTGAGCATATTGCCGGCATACATTCTGGCAAAACTTGCATACGAGCGTGCCGGAGAGCCAAAACCTGCTGAAGACGAGAAATCCGGCAAGAAGGGACATCTGCATTTAAGCCTGCTTTGGGAAAACAGGACGGTGATGTTCATTGCGATGATAATATTCTCCACGCAGGTTGTGGGAACATTGCTGGATTTCCGCTGGTCGCAGCTGGTGCAGGGGGCTATTCCGTCTGTAGACGAGAGAACCGCTTATTTTGGCAGTTTCTGGATGAAGGTAAACATCTTCTCGTTCACAATGCAGTTTTTCCTTACGCCAATCATTCTTAAAAACGTCAGCCGCCGACTGGTGCTTATAATCGTACCGGCAATACATGTAATTACCTGCGTGGCCTTGCTGTTTGTGCCTACTCTTGGCGTCGCGGCCTGTGCGTATATGCTTTTCAAGGGAATTGACTATTCCCTGTACCGTGCCACAAAGGAAACGCTTTATGTGCCGCTTCCCTACGACGTGCGTTTCCGTGCGAAGCAGATCGCGGATGCTTTCATGTACCGTTTCGCAAAGGGTGCTACGGCTACGATTCTTTCCGTCCTGGGATTGAATGGCATAAGGGTTTTGCCGGGCTTCTTCCCCGGGGTTTCCGCCCTGTTTGCCGCTATATGGCTGGGACTTAGCTTTCCGCTTACATCCAGTGATAAGGGAAAAGCGGAATAAGTAGCTGTTTTTTAATAACACTCCGTCATGCCCGAATTTAGTAATCGGGCATCTCGTCGGTAAGAATTGCAGAGATTCCCGCTAACAACATACGGGAATGACGGTTGTTGGACTTTATCAGTGTTTCCTGAGTAATTAGTAATGAGCAATTCAGGAAATTCTTTATACAGAAATCAGAATTTCTCGTAGTAAGATTAGTTATGATGGAAACAGCTGATTTTATCTGAATATCGCTGCAAAATAATGAAAATGTCCGCACAATGTACTTACATTGTGCGGACATTGTATTTACAAATGATGCAAACTTATTTCAAGCCGGAAATACGCATAAATTCCTGAACTTCCTCATTTTTCGAATTACGGAAAATTTCCGGCGAGGAACATTCAACAAATCTTCCTCCATACATCATTGCCACCTTGCTGGATATTTCAAGTGCCAGTTTCAGGTCATGCGTGACTATTACGGAAGTGACTCCCAGCTTGTCGCGCATATCTGTTATCATGTCCTTTACCATTCCCGTCATAACAGGGTCAAGACCTGTGGTGGGTTCGTCGTAAAGTATGTATTTTGGCTCAACCGCTATAGAGCGTGCCAGTGCTACGCGTTTTTTCATTCCGCCGGACAGCTCGGCAGGCTTTAGATGTTCAACATCCTTTAGACCGACAAGGGCCAGTTTCTCTTTTACAATTCTTGGATAATCGCATTTTGGTATGTCTGTCAGGTATTTTAGCCCGAATGAGACATTTTCAAAAACGTTCATGCTGTCAAACAACGCGCCTTCCTGAAATAGATAACCGAATTTCCTGCGTATCCTTGCCAGACGGAACTCGTCAGTTGTTGAGGCTATATCCTCGCCGTCTACCAGTATCTCGCCGGAATCCGGATCAAGCAGTCTTATAAGGCATTTTATGAATGTGCTTTTTCCTGTGCCTGATGGGCCGATTACGCTGAAAAGATCCCCATCATTGATAGTCGCGCACATATTGTCAAGTATATGCCTTTCCCCGAATGACTTGCAAACATTTCTGACCTCGATCATAATCCTACCACCACCAGCATTGACGAGACGAAATAGTCCAGCACCAACACAAGTACCATGCTCACTACTACAGCCTCCGTCGTGGATTTGCCTACGCCTTCCGCACCACCCGTCGTTTTCATTCCCTTGTAGCACGAAACCATGGCTATCATGAATGCGAAGAAATAGGATTTGACATATCCGTGCAGGAAGTCCTTGAATTTGAGGGACACCGTTATGTCGTCAAAATACTGCGCAGGGGGAATGGAAAGCTGGCTTGATCCTACGAGACATCCACCAGCAATGCCTATGAAATCAGCAAAAATCACCAATACCGGCAATGTAAGCAGGAATGCGGCAAATCTTGGCACAAGCAGATACCGGCTTGGATTTGTCCCCAGCGTGTACAACGCGTCAATCTGCTCGGTCACCTTCATTGTTCCTATCTCGGCGGTGACCACCGCACCGGCACGTCCTGCCACCACTATGGCGGTAAGGACAGGTCCCAATTCCTTTACAAGTGCGAATGCCACGATTGTGCCGACGTAAAGCGGCTCATTGAACAGGCTTCTTGTTGTCTGTCCCATTTGCAGGGCAAGGACCATTCCTGTGAAAAAACTAGTAAGGGCCGTCACCAGGAACGAATCCACGCCTATCTTTACCGATTGTTTTGATATTTCCGAAAATTCCGGCCTGCTTCTCAATGCCCAGAACATTGCGGATTTGAACATAAGGAAGCAGCTGCCGAGCGTTCCGGCTATATGAATGAATATTTTTCCTATTTCTCCAAAAATCTTGCCTAGCATGGTTGAATCCTGGATTTGCTAATTGTCCTTGTATATTCTAGGCACCCTTTCGGATATGCCTGTGAATATCTCATAAGATATTGTTCCTGCCTTTTCCGCCAGCTCGTCGGCGGTTATTTCCTCATTGCCCTGTTTGCCGAGCAGTACGGCTATTGTGCCTATCCTTGCTTCCGGCACGTCGGTGATGTCTGCCATGATCATGTCCATTGTCACCATGCCGGTTATGCGGCAGCGTCTGCCACATATAAGCACCTCTGACCTGTTTGAAAAGGCACGTCGGTATCCGTCGGCATATCCCACTGGCAGCGTGGCTATACGCATTGGACGTGGGGCAATGAATGTCCTGTTATAGCTTATTGAAGTGCCTTCCCTTACGTTCTTTATGAATACTATGCGGCTTTTCCATGTCAGGGCAGGTGTGAATCCATCGGCAAGTCCGTAGGATGCTATTCCTGGACGTACTATGTCAAATTTTGCCTCTGGGCAGTTCAAAAGGCCAGCTGTCGCCGAGATATGGCATAACAGGCTTCGTTGCCCGATATTTTCCAATTCCTTTTTTGTTTCTTGGAAAATGTGCAGCTGCCTCTGTGTGTATTCGGTGTCAAGTCCGGCACTTGAAAAATGTGTATATATGCCGTCTATATGCACATATTCCGAGTGTGAGAGCATTTTGTAAATCCGTATTGCGGCAGGACGACGAGCTCCTATGCGTCCCATTCCTGTTTCAAGTTTTATATGGCAGGAAACGTGTTTCTTCAGCTTGTCGGCAGCCTGTATGAGCTGCCTGGCCATGTCCGGGCTGGCTACTGTTATTGTAAGTCTGTGCCTTATAGCCGCGATTATTGTTCTGAACGGATAAAGACTTCCCAATACGAGGATTGGCAATCTTATACCGCTTTTGCGTAAGGCCGCACCTTCCTCAACCGAGGACACTCCCAGATATGAGATCAGCTTTTCCCTTTCTGCCATTTTCGCGACTGCGGTCGCACCGTGTCCATAAGCGTTTGCCTTGACAATGAACAGCAGTTCCGCAGGTGCTGCCAGCGTTTTCAATCTTTTGAGATTTTTCCTTATAGCCCCAAGGCTAATCTCTGCCCATGTCGGGCGATAAAGAAGCTCTACCATGATAAATCCTCAATACACCGCTTCCTCACCGGGCAGAGGGGCCATAGCGGCTTCCATGCTGGGGGCGGGGTTTTCAAACCTTGTGCAGTCCTTTATGAATGTCATATCCACTTCCCCGACTGGGCCGTTCCTTTGCTTGGCAACTATTAGCGTGGCCTTTCCTTCCAGTGTCGGATCAGTGCGATTGTAGTATTCCTCGCGATGTATGAGGCATACCACGTCGGCATCCTGCTCTATTGAGCCGGAATCACGCAGGTCGGAAAGCTGTGGCTTGTTCCCGCTGCGGGATTTGTCCTCGCTCTTACGGTTCAATTGTGCCAGTGCCACCACGGGAATATCCAGGCTACGGGCAAGATCCTTCAGCAGTCGGGAGGTTTCAGCTACCTCCTGCTGGCGGCTTTCGCTCTTGAATGCCGGGCGTACCAGTTGCAGGTAGTCAAGCATTACCATTCCAAGTTTCTTTCCCTTGCCCTTTAGTTCCGTCATCAGCTTGCGTGAGCGGTTTCTTATATCCAGAATTGTAAGGCTGGTGGAATCATCTATGTACAGATCCGACATGGATAGCTTGTCGGCGGCGGCGGTTATCTTGCTCCACATTTCCCGCTGGAATGATCCCTTTCTTGCCCCACGCCAGTTTACCCTTGCGGCAGAGCATATAAGCCTCTGATATATGGAGATGCGGTTCATTTCCATTGAGAAGAATGCCACGGGGACCTTGTGTTCAACGCAGGCATTGTAGGCTATGTTCAGGGCAAGTGCTGTCTTGCCCATGCTGGGACGTGCCGCAAGGACAATCATTTCCGAATTCTGGAATCCTCCGGTCATGTCGTCCAGACGTGTAAATCCTGTTGGAACGCCTGTGATGTTGGAACGCTGGGTAAGATACTGTTCCATCTTCTCAATTGTCTCATTTGCAAGATCCGCCGGATTGCAGAATCCCGTGGTCGCGGTCTGCTGTGATACGGCCAATACCTGTGCCTCGGCGTAATCGGTTATGTTTTTGACATCGTCCTCGGCGGAATAGGACTTTTCTATAACGTCAGTTCCAACCCGTATCAGCTTGCGTAGCTGGGACTTGTCCTTGACGATTTTCGCATAGGCCTGAGTATGGGCGGCAGTTGTCACCTTGTCTATAAGCTCCGCCAGATACTGTGTTCCGCCGAGCTGTTCAAGACTGCCAGTCCTGTTGAGTTCTTCCTGCAATGTTATTATGTCTACGGGTATTCCCCGCAGGTTCATATCCCTAAGTGATGAGAAAATCTGCTGGTTTCTAGGACTGTAGAAATCCTTGCTATCCAGATATCCTATTACCGTTTCCAATGCTTCCCTTTCTATAAGCATAGCACCGAGGACTGCCATCTCGGCCTCATCGGAATGGGGGGGGATTTTGTCAACTCTTTCAGCCATTATGTGATCTCCATTTATTATTATATAATTTTCAGTTTTGCATTATGAAATCAGAATTTGCTTTTTTCATAAGGAATTTCCACAATTGCTAATTCCTCATTGCCAACTGCTAATTGGAAACGCGGAAAAAGTACCTTTTTCTGCGTTTCCTTAATGTGGAGATATTTCAAAAATAAAAAGGCGGTATCAGCACGATACCGCCCTTTCAGACAAGGTTTTTTAATTCTTACTGCTGGCTTAGTGCGGAAACAGCTACCTTTACCGTTGCCTTTATGTCAAATTTCAGGGCTATTTCCACTTCGTAATTGCCAATGGCCTTTATTGATTCGGCCATGCGGACATTGTCCTTGGTTATCTGAATGTCCTTCTCGGCAAATTTTTTTACAATGTCGCTCTTTGCGACTGATCCGAACATGACTCCTTCCTCGGAAACCTTGCGTGCGAAGGACAGTGTCATCTCGGATATCTTCTTCGCCTTCTCCTGCAATTCGGCATTGATAGCGGCAGCCTTCTTCGCGCGTCTTTCCGCACTGTTCTGCCATGCCTTTATCGCGCCGGGGGTGGCGATTTCCGCTAAGTTGCGGGGAATAAGGTAATTGCGGGCATAACCGTTCCTTACTACCTTTACCTCGCCGGAGCGGCCCAGATTCTCAATATCTTGTTTCAATATTATTTTCATTATGCTTGCTCCGATTATTTGCTGTAGGGCATCAATGAAAGATTGCGGTTAATCTTTATTGCCCTTGTTATCTGGCGCTGATGCTTTGCGCATGTGCCTGTAATACGGCGGGAAAGGATCTTTCCTGTGTCTGTGCAAAAGCTTCTGAGCACTGGAATCTGCTTGTAGTCAATCACGTCAACGTGTTCGGCACAAAGCCTGCACACTTTTCTGCGTGATCCGAAATGCCTGCGTCCAGCCGGACGGCGTGGCGAAGCAGATGCCGGTTTAGCAGCCGGCTGCTCTGTTTTTACGGCCTCCTGGTTCTGTGAGGCCTGTTCATTGTTTTCCATTGTACTTTCTCCTGAAAAAAACTGACAGATTCGCGTAAGGATTACGTTAGACTGAAGCCGTTCTTAGAACGGTACTTCCTCCAGGCCGCCGCTGTCATCCTTGAACTCTTCTGCCTGGGAAGATGTGTTCCCTACGGAAGAATCCCCCTGTTCAATGTTTTCTCCAAAGAACAGGAACTGTATATGACGGGCATTTACGCGCAATGTCTTGCGTTTCTGGCCTGATTTGTCAGTGTACTCCGATGATACCAGGTTTCCCTCCACGAGAACCGGGCTTCCCTTGCGGAGCTTGTCTTTACAGCGGTCGGCCATTGGGCCCCACACGCTTATGGGGACGAAAACGGTATTGTCTTTCCATTCTCCGGATGCCGGATCCTTGTATCTGCGGTTTACGGCTATGTCAAAGGATGTGACTCCCTGCCCCTTGTTTGTGAACCTTTGTTCAGGATCCCTCGTAAGGCGGCCTGACAAGCAGACATAATTCATTTCTGGTAGCTTTATATCCATTCTCGTCTCCGTTTGCCGTCGCTTATGCCTTTACAGGCTTTTCTGCCGCGGCTTTGATGAACATTGAACGCAGGATGTTCTCCTGCAATCCAAAACTGCGATTCAAATCCTTTATGGATTCCGGTTCTGCCTTTACCTTGAGGTACACATAGAAGCCATCGCGGTTTTTCTTTATGTTGTGGGCAAAAGGCTTGCGACCCATCTTGTCGTCGGCAAGAACCTCTGCCTTGCGATCCGCGAGTATTTTCTTTGATGCTTCAAGAGTACCGTTGATATCCGCATCGGAAATCTGAGGATTTATTATAAGCATTAACTCATAGGTATTCATAATAGATATTCTATCATTTCCGAATTTTTTTTTCAAGCAACGGAAACCTTTACAACTATTTTCTTTACCTTGTGCGGTCCTGAAAGGGACAGTTTGGGAGCGTGCGCGTGCTCCGGGAAGAATATTGACAGGTCTCCCTCGTTCAGTTTGAGGGACACTCCTTCTCCCATGCTTGCCAGGCCGAAGCATATATCGTATTTTTCATCGTATGGGCGGACAATCCTTATGTCAGTAAGATTAAGACAGTTTATTGTCTCCTGTCCGGATACGATGTACTGTATGTCTATGTATTTCTTGTGTGCCTCATACAGTATCTTGTCAGGCATTGATGTCACATAATTCTGTACCTGGGCATATATCTTTCTTCCATCAATCTGGTATGTACCGTCCGGGAGATCCTTTGTCTCCGGCTTTAGCAGGAAATCAACCGCCTTTTTCATTTTTGGCGAAAGATTTGGGTTTTTCGCAAATTCCGTAAGCTTGTATACTATCACAGTTCGTTCTCCTTAAAGTAATTCCTGGCGGCAGACAGTTTCTCCGGGCTGCCAATGTCAAACCAATATGGGGCGTGATCTTCAAAGCCTGATATCCTGCCAGTCTCCCTTGCGATACGCAGATAGGCTTCCATTATTGAAAAAACGCCTTCTTCCTTTATCATATCAAAAATAGATGTGGAAATTACCTGTATTCCTCCAAAACCGTATGGGGACAGGCCGTTTTCAGACTGGATCTGCCCCTGCCTGCCAATGAGCCTCATCTTTTCGTCAAACATAAGCTGCCTTGAAGATGGTCTTTTTCGGATGGCAAGGGTGGCCAGGCTTCTGCCCTGAATATGGCATTTGTACATGGCCGACAGATCAATTCCTGAAAGGATATCGCCGTTGACGGCGAAAAAAGGCTCATTCCTGCCGTCTCCCCTGAAAAATGCCTCGTTGGCCTTTAATGTGCCGCCTGTCTCAAGAGGATGACCATCCTCGTAGGAAAGGGTTATGCTTAGTCCGAAATTGTTGTTTTTCGCAAGAAAATCCTCGATCTTTCCGTGCAGATGATGCGTGTTTATCAGAAAATCGTCCGCTCCGACGGCGGAAAGCATTTCCAGCGTCCTTTGCAACATCGTTTTTCCGTTTATCTCAATCAGAGGCTTGGGGACTGTGTCCGTAAGTGGACGTAGCCTTGTCCCATATCCTGCTGCGAAAATCAAAGCCTTCATTTGCGTTATTCCTCAATTGCTCATTGCTCACTGCTAATTGCTCATTGAAAAGCTGAAAATCCTTTTCAGCTTTTCTTATGATCCCTTTCACGGTGGCTCAATTCAACCCGTACGCCGAATTTTTCCTTCAGATGTGCCGCGAGATGCTCCGCGCAGTATACGGAGCGATGCTGTCCACCTGTACAACCGAAATTGACCATTAGCGACGTGAAATTGCGTTCCAGATAGTTCTTCACGCTTGCGTCAACGAGGGAATATACCGCCTTCAGGTATTCCTGCATGGACTGTTCCTTGTCAAGAAATTCAATTACCGGCCTGTCCCTGCCGTCCTTTTTGGCATATTGCGGGTATCTGCCGGGATTTGGCAATGCACGGCAGTCAAACACATATCCGCCGCCGTGTCCCCTGTCGTCCATAGGCATTCCGTTCTTGTACGAGAAGCTGCCTATCCTTACCGTAAGTCCAAGTTTCGTGTCACCAAACTGTCGCAGACGTGTTGACATCGTGATACGTCGGAAACAGGACATGAGTTCCGGCAGATGTTCCGGTATTTCCGTATTTGCCAGCAGCCATTCTATGTTGCGTACTGCGAAGGGGACGCTTTTCAGGAAATGAGGCTTTCTCTCGTAAAAGCCCCGCAGGCCGTACGCTCCCATGGCCTGCATTATACGCACGAATGCGAATGCAGGATAATGCCGCATAAATTCCTTTCTGTCTATGCCGGCGGCCTGAATGTAATAGTCCCGCAGTTCCGTGCGTGTCTCCGGCGAAAGATTGGCCTTTGCGTCGTAAAGCAGTGATGCCACGTCGTAATGCCTCGCTCCCCTTCTGCCGCCCTGATAGTCAATAAACCAGGGTTCGCCGTTCCTTATCATTATGTTTCTGGACTGGAAATCCCTGTAAAGGAAATAGTCCTGCGGGGCTTCAAGCAGGAAATCGGCAAAACGTACAAAGTCGTCCTCCAGCTTCTGCTCATTGAACGGAACTGGGGCAAGTTTGAGGAAATAATACTTGAAGTAATTCAGATCCCACATTATGGACTGCCGGTCAAATGCCGCCCTCGGATACGCATGTGTAAGATCCATGCCGCATTTTACCTGTTCCTGGAATCTGGGCAGGGTTGAAAGCACCTTCTGATATGCGGATTTGAGGTTTTCGGAAAGATGTCCCCCGACGTTTTCCTGTTCTATTATGCTGAACAGCGTAGTGTCGCCAAGATCCTCTTCCAGATAAATCCCAGCGTCAGGATTTTCGGCGTAAATTTCCGGCACTGGCAGTCCGTTTTTCTTGAAATACATTGAAAATTCAAGGAAGGCACGGTTTTCCAATGGGTCAGGGCCGAATATGCCTATTACGGAGCGTGAGCCGTCCCCCATGCGGAATATCTTTCTGGCAGATCCATCCGCCCTCAATGCGATGAAGTTTTCCGGCTCCTTGCCGAATGTCCTGCGATACAGGGCCTTTAATGCGTCTTCAAGCTCCTGCTTTGTCAATTCTGAATTTTCTGGCATAAGACTATTTCCTCAAAACAAAGATAGATAGATTATACATAATTATAAGGGATCGCGTTTACCTGCTGCCATAATTGTTATAATGTCATTATGGACAAGATTTTCAGACTTTTTGTTTTTACCGCGTTTTCAGCCCTGATTTCCCTGTTTCCCGTCTGTGCTAGTGCGGGACTGATGGCTACGAATGATTTCCGCTATGGTGATGAGGGTACAAAGCAGGATGCCTTTACCGTATATGCTCCAACGTCGGAGAATATGCTTGTTGGTGTTCAGGGTGCGTTTTCCAAGAAGAATTCCTACGGCAAGATATACACAGCCCGTATTCCGATTACCTATACTGGCGAGCTTAACATGGCTACCATAACGCCGTTTGTATATTCCCATCATGCTGGAATGACGGCTTATGGCGGCAGGTTTGCCCTTTCAACCGTTCTCTCGCTGAAAAATGAGACAAAGGACAGCTTTATGATCACCCTGAATGGTGGTCATGCCCTCATCAAGGCCGATGATGTGAACGATGGACTTGTAAAATTCCAACAGACAGCATTAGGACTTTCCGTAGAGGCGACAATTCAGCATCAGTTCAAGTTTACCGTTGAGGGATCTGGTTTTTTCAAGCCAACCAAAGGCATGAATAATGACAGGCTTGCCTCTTCCGTTTTTGATTTCAAGGATCTGATTGACATAAACGGATATCAGATTATAGATGAGATTCCCAATGCGATTGTGTCTGTCAGGGCTCGTCGCACATTTCAGCCTGATTTTGAGAATGCCATTTACATTGGCTATAGCAAGATGTCCTTCCGCAACATGGGTTCGGCAAACTCATATATAGTAGGAATGGAGTTCTTTGTAAGCGACGACATCACCTGGGATATTGGATACAATTATTTCAAATATCACGAGGTGTCCGCCAAACAGTATTTCAGGGTAGGCGTATCAACTACTTTCTGACAGTACGTTGCAGCCTTAGATATTCATTCATCAGGTTGTTCCAGGAAAGTTCCTGACGTACCTCTACGCCATCGCTGTATCTCATGGTGTCGACAAGGTATTTTCCGGCCTTTTCCTTATCCCCTCTCAGATAATGAAGTCTTGACAGACTGTATGCGGCCTCTGGACGGTATCTCATATAAGCCGTTTTTTTCATTTCCGGAGATTTTTCCGCCTTGTCCGCTATTTCTTCATCATCAAAAAGTGCTAGATACGATGTAAGCATTCTGATCGCTATGTCTGCCCGTCGTATTCTTTCTTTTTCATTTCCTATGTTTTCTATTGTATGAATCACGTTCTGCCAGTCCATATCATACATTGAAAGTCCGAACATTAGCGATACTTGCGGCACAGGTACTGATGGGGCAAGCCTTTCTGCCATTATTCCGCATTTGATGGGGGGGATTGCCTCGCCGTGGGAAACGCAGCAGGAATCGCATTTGTCGGAATTTCTTGCGATGAACATCTCCCTTGCCTTTTCAGGAAACATCATATAGTATGCCTCGCTGTTGAGCAGCCTGTGTCTTAATGACCTGTGCCTTTCAGGCAGGGTGTATACGGCCTTTTCAAAATAGCTGGAACATGTTTTCGCCTGGGACAAGGCCAGATTGTCGGATGCCTGCCTAAGTTCCCCCGTATGTTCAACATTCCTGTCCTGCTGTTTTACATATCCGTGCGAAAGCATACATGCGAGCAATGCCGTCTGAATGTCATAAACCGCCTTTTCCTCATTCCCATCCTGTCCCATTTCCTTGAACGAATCAAGCAGCATGTCCTGCCAGTATATCTCGTTTTCAGGACAGGAAATGTTATCCGTACTTTCATTGCCAGTCATAAAGTCAAGCCAATGCCTTTTGTACATTCTGGAACAGTTTCCCTTTTCCGTCTTGTCATAAAGCAAGGCCTGTCCTTCAAAATCCTGTATTCCCGGATATCCCTCACGCAGTGGATATGCCAGCAAGAACCTGTTGCCAGGATGCCGTGCAAGATATTTTCCCGCATCAAATGTTTCGTACCGATGCTGGAATGTGCATAACAGCCAGGTGCTTGCTATCCATGCCGAAAAGTGAGATATGACGGCGATCAGGACAATCATGCTGGGAATTTTGTGCGTAAACCACAGGACATGTCTCCCATCTGTCCCAATACCTGTTTTTGGGAATATGTCCGCTATGAATATCCCGGAATAGGCGCACATAAGGAACATTGACGGTATGAAATACCTCTGATCCAGTGCCATTGTTATGTATATGCAGAAAAAATAAAGGCAGGCCAGGAACAGCAGAAGTGATTTTCTTGCGGTTTTCAGACGCATTAATGAGAACAGGCATATAAATGTAATAATTGCGAATACGGCGGACTTGTGCGAAAGCCAGGCAAATCTCGTCGCAATTGACTTCAGGTATCGTACAGGATTGCTGGCCACCGTCCTAACGGAGTATGCTACAGCAGTTGACAGTTTCCAGTCCTGAAGACCGAATGCCTGCGGAACGTCTCCTTCGGTGTTTCGTACAAAACCATGCGCTCCCGCTACAAGATTGGGAATAAGCCGAGATGATGTCTCTGTAAACAGCGTGATTGTGTGTTTTTGTGAATATACAGTCCAGCTCCATGCCATTCCGGAGGCTATGAATACAAGAAAGCATAAGGAGACAAGAATCCTGTTTTTCCTGGATTTGAAAGCCTCATAAAAAAGCATTGCGAAAGCCACAATGCAAAATGGCAGGCATGTACCCTTGGCACTCATGCAGACGCAAAGTGCCGCGGTGGTAATGACAATTCGTAGTTTCGGACGGTTTTCAAATGAATAAAAGGTCGTTATGGATATGAGTATGGCTGAAGAGATTATGTATTGCTCCAGGTCAAAGCTGAAGTTGCCTGCCATCACAAGCATGGACAGTATATATGAGGCTAATCCGGCTATGAGTGGGCGGGATGGTGAAAGGATTATGGCTGCCGCCATTGCCAGCATGGCGGGAAGCATGAGATAGGAATATTTCAGGAATGACAGACAGTCAGGAAGTTCCTTCCATAAGAAAACCATTACCGTGCGGAATGGGAATACGAAGCTGTTTAACGGATATATCGGAAAGAAAAGATTGTATATGCTTTCCATATCCATATTGCTGCCTATTGGAACATTTTGCAGGTTTATACGCTGAATTACGGGTTCGGAAGCATATATCATAAGCAGTACCGCGATAAACCAGCGGTATCTGACTGCCAATGTGAGAATGTCGTTCAATACGGCATTTTCCTTTAGAATATTGGTGAAAAAACTTTTGATCCTGTTGAAAAAATCCATAATCCTGATTTTATTTGAAAAAATTACGACGATAATCCTAGATTTTCTTAATCTCCTCAATTGCTAATTGCTAAGGAAACGCAGATAAAGTAGGTGTTTTTGAAATTTTATTGTCT
>R20__coassemble_123_pt1 | contig 58859 bp, 47 predicted proteins | sample R20__metabat2_high_PE_044 | metagenome-assembled genome bin R20 | reverse complement strand
GAGTAAGCATATATTCAGCATACTTTGGCACACCAGTATCGCCATCAATTACAATGTCTAATGTTTCAGGATCTCTGTGAAATCTTGAAAATTCAGCCGTATTTTCACCCAAAGTAAGTATTGGGGATATTACAACCTCGTATTTACCAAGGTTATTACCCTTAACAAAGTCAAAAACTTCCTTGTAAGCCTGTTTAATCCGGCCTTTAACAATTTCCATTTTTCCACGGTTATAGTATCTTTCGCATTTGAGAGGAACAAATATTATCATCTTAGGGAAAGGGCTATCTTTTTTCTGTACAAAATAATCCGGTAGCATATATCCTAACGCCTTGCTGTGGTTTCTTCCATCATTATATGCCCCAACATTACTACTGCTGTTAGTCTCTTCCATAAGATATGGAGTGTCTATGGCTATTATCATTATATTGCTGCTGGCCATTCGCTTCTGCAATATCTCTTGATGGCTGGCATATATGGCAGTACCAACATTTGCTGATTTAAGCCATTCGCCAGGATAATCAATCATATTAAGAGACAATGAACTTTCCTTGCCCTTTACGCTTATTTTAAGTTTATGCTCTTTAAGCTGTGAGGTTGATGTTCCTGCACCATCCATACTGAAAAAACCATCCCCATTCTTCTTTGCCTCAGTGAACTGACCTTCTATCTCATTTGTCTTATTGATAACCTCCTGCCTTGTGTGGGCATCGGCCGGCCTTATCAAAATATTTGTCCTTCCACTAAAAACATTCTCAAAGCATTTTTGCATTGCGGCTATAACGCTTGTCTTTCCGCAACGTGTTCCGCCGAACATCATCACATTTACATTTATTTCATTTGCCATAATTACCTCTTTTTTTATCCTATTATGAAATTGGATTTCATATCCAAGGATTTCAAGGCCTTGGTTATTTTATCCCATTGCTCTTTCTGACTGCGAATTTTGTCATCTTCCAAAAATTCCTGTTGCCATATTATGGGAATATTATGTCTGTAAAAACGTTCCATAACATCTTCTATTTTAGTCTCATCGTTTTTGGAAAATGCCATTCTGTCGTAAAAATCAGTTATGGCCGCATACATAGAGCGGTTAGGGAATACGCAAAAATTCTGTACTTTTTCTGCAAGATCGTTATGAGCCAGTTCTGTCTTGTATTCCAAAATCCTTCGTATTTCTTCTGCCAGCTTTTCCTTGTCTTGTTCCGAGTTTCTTATTTCGTAGTCGCTTTCATAATTTTTTCCTTTTAAAGATGTATCCAAAGAAGATATAGCCATTCTTACATCATGTATAAGGAAACCTGTAACGTTTATTCTATATTCCTTAAGTTTTTTTAAGGCATCTGCAAAAAGATTGTACTTTGTTTCTGCCTCAGTCTTTTTTATGAAAGAATCTATCCATTCGTCTGATTTCATGCCATCTAATGGAAGAATAAAGCAAAGCCTGCCCTTGTCCTCATCTACAAGTTTATGCAGAACCTGCATTTTCATTTCCTCAACAATTTCATCCAAACACAAGTCAAGGCTTAGGAAATCGTCTATTATTCTTGTACGCATTATGTTTGTGCATATTATATACATTTCATCCGCTGTCTTGCCGCCTAAATAAGTCATAGGCTTTATTTCATTATTTTTTAGAACGTTAAACAGCATATTTTTTAATTTCTTATCAAGCTCGGTATTTAATTTTACACAAGTTGAATCTTTTTTATCCCAATACTCAAAATGAAGCTGGCGCAGCTGATCCAATATTCCTGTTTTATATGCACTGTCCATCTTGCCTTTTAGCTTTTCTTCCAAATCCCTGCTTATTTTGCCATTGAATATGTTTTCAAGCTGCTGGCAGATCTTGTCGTATTCCTCAAAGGCTTTAATTCCTTTAGTATTTACGTCGTCTATTCGTATCTGGTCTGCCTCCTGAAGATGCTGATACAAATGCTCCAACAACGGTATTACAAGTTTATTTTCCACTTCCTCCTGTTTTAGGCAGTCCACGTTGAAAACTCCGGCATTTCTGTAATCCTTGTCCTCCAGATTTTTTTCAAGAGCATCCGCATGTTTGACATTACTACCGGAATCATGGCTATCTACCTTGTTTATAACCCAGAACAGCATTTTCTCGGCATATCTTTTGGTCACCTTGTTCTCAACGTTCTGAACAACTGATATTTCCTTTTCTCCAAGATCACCACCACGTTTGTTGTCAGGGCGGAACATATAAAGTATCGCATCACTATCAGCCTCGGCGGTTTTAAGCATTGAATCTTCCAAGCCAAATGACGTGTCTCCCAATCCTACCGTGTCAACAAGTACTATCTTGCCAGCATCGTCATGAGTGAAATGCGTCCTGATGTCCGCCAATTTTACTCCTAAATATCTGTAATACTTTATGCTATCGTCCTTGTGATTGTACTGTGCCACATACTGCTCAATTTCTGCCTGCGGCACTAGCCTTATCTGACCCAGGTATTCCGAGTATTCGCTATAATGCTCAACATATTTCTTAAGATTTGTTATGGCAGTTTCATGAAAGGGTTTTGCCTTGCCTTCGGATTTCAGCTTAGCGTATATTCCGGCAGGGTCTATATGAGGAATTTGCTCTGGGCTGACAATAAGGGTTGTTTCCAGGCTGAAAAGATACTTGTTTACAATTTCCACAAGTTCCTGATTAGAATAAAAGGTTATTTTTGCCTCTATCTTGCGTTCCGGAATATTGGTTACTATTGATTTAGCACCAGTGCAATGGTTGCCATCCGCAGATGGTATAATGGAACTGTCAAGTCCGCTTATTTGCTGCATGACCAGGCTTTTGCCATGTCCGGCCTTTCCTATGAAGGCTATGTTTATCGCATCTCGGCTAAATTTTCTCTCCAGATTCTCCAAGCCCCTTAAATATTCTTCCAGCAAATTGTCAAAATCTCCTGTATTTATGGCATATATTGCCTCGGAAAAATTCTCTGCGGCATCTCCATTTTGGAGAAAACTGCGGAATGCACGCAAGTCAGAGGCTTTGCTTTTGGCCATCAATGCTTTTTCCTTGGCGGTTTTGATTAAACCAAGCTGTACTTTTCTCTTTTTTATTATCTCGTCTATTTTTTCTGAAATCTTGCCCATAATCCTTTCCTTTTTTAAAAATAAAAACCTACAAATATGTTATAACAGACAAATAGCGATAATTGGTCGCTATTTTAGCGATTTTTTTCAAAACATCATCTGTCTGAAGAGAATCCCATTCAGACAGAACTCAATTGACGCAGGGACATATTCACCCGCCTTATGTAAAGAATACAATATTCACCCGCCAATTTTCCGGCGAAGCCGGAAGTTACGTTTTTTTATCAAACTTCCGATACTGACCAAGCGGTTTACCGGCCTGCTACGCAGTCGGGTTTTCCTGTTCTGCGATCGGCAAGCTGAAAAAAATCGTGCATATACCTTTTATGCACGGTTTTTTTACTGCGAGTTTAAATGAGATGCTGAAACAAGTTCAGCATGACGAGGAATGAAATGACGAAACAATCTATACTGATTTTTTCAAAAAAAGAATGTTTCCTGAATTAGATTGCTTCACTACCGTTCGCAATGACGAGGGATAATGGATTTTCTCAATTGCTCATTGCTAACTGCTAATTGCTAATTTGAAAAGCAAAAAGGGCAGCGTAAAGCTGCCCTTTTTACTGAATTTGCTGATCAACTGCTTATTTCTTGCTTAAATACTCGTCAATGGCCTTTGCGACGGTCTTGCCAGCTCCCATTGCGGAAATCACCGTGGCCGCGCCTGTGACAGCGTCTCCGCCGGCATACACGCCCGGACGGCTTGTAAGGCCAGTGCCTTCCTCAACGATTATTCCGCCATGCTTGTTGACTTCCAGTCCCTTTGTGGTGGACTTGATCAGCGGATTTGGCGACGTGCCTATGGCAATGATTACGGTGTCCACTTCCAGCTCAAACTCGCTGCCGGGAATTGGAACAGGTCTGCGGCGGCCTTTCTCGTCAGGAGCACCAAGTTCCATCTTGATGCATTTCATGCCGGTGACAAAGCCGTTCTTCGGATCTCGTCTGTCTTCCGGATTGTTGTATCCAAGTATCTCAACGGGATTGTTGAGCAGACGGAAATCCACGCCTTCCTCCATCGCATGTTCAACCTCTTCCTTTCTGGCAGGAAGCTCTTCCATGCTGCGACGGTATACAATGTAAACATGTTCCGCACCGAGACGCAATGCTGTCCTCGCGGCATCCATGGCCACGTTTCCGCCACCGACGACAGCGACCTTGCCGCCTTTCATAATCGGTGTGACGGGATTCTCCTTGTACGCCTTCATAAGATTGGAACGTGTCAGGAACTCGTTTGCGGAATAAACACCTTTCAGGGATTCGCCAGGTATACGCATGAAATTTGGCAGACCAGCACCACTGCCTACGAATACGGCCTCATAGCCCTTTTCAAACAGCTCGTCTATAGTCAGGGTCTTGCCTATAATCATATTTGTCTCAATGTCAACGCCGAGAGCCTTGAGATTCTCTGTTTCCTTTCTCACAATGGATTTTGGAAGACGGAATTCCGGTATGCCGTATACAAGCACTCCTCCTGCCGTATGAAGAGCCTCAAAAACAGTCACCTTGTAGCCTTTCTTGGCAAGATCGCCCGCACAGGTAAGGCCGGAAGGACCAGATCCCACTATGGCCACCTTGTGTCCGTTAGACGGAGGAACTGTCGGCTTTTCCGTGCAATGCTCATTGTGCCAGTCCGCGACAAAGCGTTCAAGACGGCCAATGCCTACGGCCTCGCCCTTGATACCACGAACACATTTGCTTTCGCACTGGGTTTCCTGCGGACATACGCGTCCGCATACTGCTGGCAGGGAGGAGGTCTTGCTTATCACCTGATATGCGGCCTCAAAATCGCCTTCCTTTATTTTAGCGATAAATTCCGGTATATGAATGTTCACGGGGCAGCCCTTGGAGCATGGCATGGCCTTGCAGTTAAGACAACGCATTGCCTCGTCCATTGCGGTTTCCTTGGAATATCCTGTGGCAACCTCGCTGAAATTGTGTGCCCTTGCCTTTGGATCCTGCACCGGCATAGGATTCTTTTTGGGATTCATGTTGATTTTTGCCATTTTCTATATCCTCAATTTCTCATTTTTTTGCAAAGAGATTGCACGTTTCCTCGTAGGCGTGCCTTTCAAAATCACGGTACATCATGCCACGGCTCATTGCCTCGTCAAAATCCACCTCGTAGCCGTTGAAATCAGGTCCGTCCACGCAGGCAAACTTCGTGACAGGCTTTCCGTCCTGATGCAGGGTAAGGCGGCATCCTCCGCACATTCCAGTACCGTCTATCATAATCGGGTTCATTGAAACCGTGCAGGGTATTCCCGTGGGTTTTGTAGCGGCCACGACGAATTTCATCATTATAAGGGGGCCAATGGTTATGACTTCGTCATATTTCTCACCTGCGGCAAAAGCCTCGTTCAGAGGAACGCATACATTGCCATGCCGTCCATAGGAGCCGTCGTCCGTCATAACGTGCAGCACGTCGGAGCAGGCCTTGAACTCGTCTTCAAGTATAAGCAGATCCTTGGAGCGGAATCCTATCACGCTTGTGACATGGCAGCCCATCTCGTGCAGTTTCTGTGCTATCGGCAGGGCTATGGCACATCCTACGCCACCGCCTACCACGCATACCTTTTTCAGTCCCTCGACATGAGTCGGAACTCCGAGAGGGCCGGCAAAATCCTGTATAAACTCCCCCTCTTCCTTATGGTTGAGCTTTGCCGTAGTCGCTCCGACTATCTGGAAAATTATCCTTACCGTGCCTTTTTCGCGGTCATATCCGGCAATGGTAAGCGGAATCCTTTCGCCTTCCTCGTCAACACGCAGGATTATGAACTGTCCCGGCTCCGCCTTTGCGGCGACGAACGGGGCTTCTATATCCATAAGCGTGACCGTAGGGTTAAGGCTTTTCTTGTTTACAATCTTGTACATTATGCACCTCCCTGCCTGTGCAGGAAAATAAAATCGTCTATTAAATTATATATATTTTTGTCGGAAAACAGAAAATCAGGGTACAGTGGGGCAGGGTTTATTTTTTCAAAACAACATGCCTGTATCAGTTATGCCACAAAGGGACAGGAACTCGTCTTCGGAAATAACTTTTACGCCCAGCTTTACGGCCTTGTCGTATTTGCTGCCGGGATTGTCTCCTGCCACGACGTATGATGTCTTTTTGGAAACTGACGAGGAATCCTTGCCACCCAATTCACGCACCTTGGCCTGCGCCTCCGAACGGGACATGGAATGTAGCTCGCCTGTAAAAACGAATATCTTTCCGGAGAAAATGCCGCCTTTCGCAGTTTCCGGCTCTTCCATGTTGACACCGAGTGCTGCCATCTGTCCGACAAGATCCCTGTTTTCCTTCTCGCTGAAAAATTCCCAAACGGATTCGGCTATTATCGGCCCGACGTCCGGCATTTTGGCAATATCTTCCTGACACAGGGACATCAGATTTTCCATGTTATGGCAGGATGACGCTATTGTCCTTGCGTTTTTCTGTCCGACATGCCTTATTCCGAGGGCAAACAAAAGCCTGGATAATGGATTTTTCTTGCTTTTTTCTATTTCCGCAAGCAGGTTTTCCGCCTTTTTTATGCCAAAAAGCTCCAATTCCATCAGATTTTCGCGGCTTATGCGGTAAATATCGGCAAAGTTCCTTACAATTCCCTTTTCAATAACCTGAGATACGGCGGAATCGCCAAATCCCGTTATATCCATAGCATCCCTTGACGTGAAATGCCGCAATGAACGCTCAAACTGTGCCGGGCAGGACGGATTGACACAGCGAATTGCGACCTCGCCCTCGGTGCGGAACAGTTCTCCGCCGCAGGATGGGCATTTTTCCGGTGGGACAATTTCCTTTTCAAAACCCTGGCGGTCTTCAGTCTTGGAACGTACCACCTTCGGAATAACCTCTCCGGCACGCTCTATTATGACCCTGTCGCCTATCCTTACTCCGAGACGGCTTATTTCGTCAAAATTATGCAATGTGGCACTGGATATCGTGACACCGGCACACTGTACTGGTTCCAAAACCGCGACAGGGGTTACAATTCCTGTTCTGCCGACGGAAAATATAACATCCTTTAGACAGGTTTCTGCCTGTTGTGCCGGATATTTTAGGGCGATGGCCCATCTAGGGAATTTCGCGGTTGAGCCTAGCCTGTTCCGCTGTGAAAGGGAATCTATTTTGACAACCAGGCCATCCGCGTCGTAAGGATTGCTGAAACGTGCCTCGCTGAACCAGTCATAAAGCCTGGCGGCCTCTTCTGCGGATTCAAACGGTGCATCACAGACCGCTGCTGACGAGAATCCAAAATCATGGCATATCTTGAGATATGACCAGTACGAATCCGGCTCTGTCATTCCCTCTATGTACCCATAGGAATGTGCGGCGAATTTTAGTCTGCGTCCTGCCGTAATGGTTGGATCTTTCTGACGAAGAGAACCTGCAGCGGCATTCCTCGCATTTACAAAAGGTTCTTCCCCTGCCTCAAAAGCCTGTTCCCGCAAGGCCTCAAAATCGGCCCTGTCCATATAGACTTCTCCCCGTACTTCAAAAAAGGCAGGCGGGTTCTTGGTATTCAGAACAAGTGGCACATTCCTTATAGTGCGTACGTTTAGAGTCACATCCTCGCCGGTCTCGCCATCACCCCTTGTAGAGGCTCGTACCAGTCTGCCATTCTCGTATTCAATGGAACAGGAAAGGCCATCCACCTTCTTTTCCATCACCATAAGGAAACGCTCGCCGGGCAGACCTTTCTCTGCCTTTTTGTACCATGCGAAAAAGTCTTCCTTGGAATAGGCATTTTCCAAAGAAAGCATAGGCACACGGTGTCTGACAGGTGCGAATGTATTGGAACGCTCCCCACCGACCCTCTGCGTCGGAGAATCCTTTGATATGTACTGCGGATATTCGGCCTCCAATGCGGAAAGCCGACGCATAAGCTGGTCAAACTCGTAATCGCTTATTTCCGGCGAGTCATTTACATAATAAAGATGCTCATGCCGACGTATCTCGGCACGAAGACTTTCTATTTCGTCAAGGGGATTGCCGCTCATTTCAGCAGCTTGTTGTGGCGTGCTATGTTATCAAGCACGCCGTTAACGAACTTGCCGGATTTGTCCGTGGAGAATGTCTTGGCAAGTTCTATGGCCTCGTCTATCACTACTGCGACTGGGGCAGACGCGAGTATCATCATCTCGCATACAGCCATACGCAATATGCAGCGATCCACTGCCGGCATACGGGATATGTCCCAGTTCTTGCTGACCTCGGAGATTATGCAGTCAATCTCGTCAATCTTGTTCATCGTAGTGGTGAAAAGTTCCTTGTAAAAGGCAAAATCAAAAAGTTCAGCAAATAACATCTTTGAAATCTCTATTGATTTACTCATTACCACAGGCGAGTTGGGCATTTTCATTATCAAACACACTGACATACGTAGTAGGTAGCGTTCCACATCCGACATATATTCCAAGTCCCATTTTTTGCTCAACTCGGAAATTGTGGTATCTATCTCTTTCAAATGGTCTTTCGTTGTCGCAAATAGTTCCTTATAAAAAGATGATAAATCAACGACACCTGACTCCTGTCCATCGCCATTCAAAGATTGTAGCCTAGTCTCACGTTGTTCAGATTGCCATCTATAAAACGCATCTATTATAGAGGCCACATCAAAATGAGCCACGTCTGCCTCGTATAGGGATTGCAAGCAACATTCCCTGGCAAGACTTCTTTCAATCATTCTCATAAAATTCAAGAGGTGGAACAAGCACTATTCTTCGTCTTGTTTCCTTATCTTCTCCTCTATTATATGATACCAAATTTTGCCCCTGATATTAAATAAAGACCACGGAAACCTCAATGACGATATATGGAATTTCCCTAATCTTCGTCATTATTGAAAGAAGCCCGTCTGTTCTGTTTTTTTGAAGAGTCAATTCTCTTTCCTGCAAGACGTTTTTCCTGCGATGCCCTCGTAGGCCTTGTGGCCTTTCTTTTTTTGGGCTGACGCAGGGCCTGCGCTATCATTTTGAGCATTTTTTCCCTGGCGGCCTGCCTGTTTTTTTCCTGTGAGCGAAATTCCTCGGAGATAATGAGTATTGACCCGTCCTTTAGCAGCCTGTCGCCGGATATGGCCTCCAGCCTTTCCCTGGCATAGGCAGGCAGGCCTGACAATGCCGGATAATACCGCAGCTGTACAGCCGTGGAAACCTTGTTTACATTCTGTCCGCCAGGGCCGCTTGAACGAATGAATTTCTCGTCAAAAGTTCCCGGTCTGAAATAATCTTCTGCTTTTGGCATAATTTTGTTATAAATCTTCCACAATTGCTAATTGCTCATTGCTAAGGAAACACGGATAAAGTCAATGTTTCTCGTTTTACACGTCATTGCGAGCGGTAGCGAGGCAATCTGATTCAGGAACTCTGCTTTTTTATGAAACATAAGATTGCTTCGTCGCTAAAGCTCCTCGCAATGACGATTTGAAGAATCTCCTCAATTGCTCATTGCTAATTGCTAACTGCTAATTTGAATTTACTCCGCTTTCTGCTCCTCGGAGACGTATTCCTGTCTTACCTGTACCAGATTGACCTTTTTTGTTCCCTTTGGTACTGCCGCGACGGCATACTGGTTTCGCATATTCTCCTCAATTCCCTCTGACATCATGAGCGGATTTACCGTATAATAAACAGTGGTCTGCCCTTTTTCCGTCTTTACTTCCCGTATTGCGAAAATGCCAGGAGGGAAGTTTGACAACGAGACAAGCACGACAACTGATTTTTTTGAGAAATCGTTTTCAAACCTTGTCTTGTGTGCATCCGCAAAGGCCTTCCACACGGCGGAATCACTGAAAATCTTGTAATCAACAGGAACGGAAATCATTGCTATGCCGGAATTTTCAGCAGGAATCCCAACATTTGGCATGTCAGCGGCTTCCAGCCTTATGCCCACGGCGGAAGGCTCCAGCATTATCTCGCTGTCAAGATCGCTTTCATCCATTGATACAACAGGCTTTTTTGGTTTGGAAAGATCAATTATGGCCTGCATAGGGTTTTTGGGTTTTTCAGCCACTCCTTGAAAATTTCCCTTCATTTTTACAACCATTGATGTACTTTCAGTGGGTTTTTCTCCCACCTGATCATTTTCAGCATCCGCGGGCTGTCCGCCACGGCCTACATTTGCCCGTATAGGTGGCATTGTATACATTCCCTTCATTCTGTCGTCCATTTCCTGATCCCTGACTGGTTCCTGCTCCTCGGGGTGAATCCTGGGCATAAAGTCATTTATCCATATAAGCAACGACGAAAGAAGTATTATGCCAATGAAAAAGTATATAAGCCATCGTAATATTTTTTGCGTATCCATAATTAAATTGTACAATAATTTGTATAATAATAAATATATGGTTTTTTTCAAACGTTTATTCTGACCATTGAAAAATGGCTTTTAAACGTATTCTAATCAAGAATTTATCCGGAGCTAATATGAAATATTGGGCTTATGTAAACAATGAAATTTTAGGACCCTATGAGGTTGAAGAGGTAAAGGCTCTCCCAGCTTATTCCCCAGATCTTTTGGTCTGCCCGCAGACACCGGTCGGCGAGAAGACAGAGGAATGGCGGGAAGTTTCAAAATGCCCTGATTTTGCTGGCAGCGTGGCAATCAACACACCGTTGATGTCGGAGCAGATACCTGACCAGATTGAAACAGGAACATTGCAGATAGATCACAATTTCAACATGTCAAATTCTGGCAGACTTCATTCTGACCGTATCGGACAGCTGTCCCCACTGGAAAACATTGGAATGGCTGCCGCGATCAATTCAAACATACAGACAAACCAGCTTACCAGATCCGGCAGGGTGAAGGCACAGGACATAAACTGGAATCTTGCCGCGGCAGAACAGGAGGCGGCACAGGCCGCCGCCATAGAAGCCCAGAAGAAACAGGAAGAGGAACAGTCAAAAGCAGAAGCAATGGTATCATTGCCAGATCCTATTCCGGAACCGCAATTACAGGAGCAGCCTGCCGGCAGCGATCCTTTTGGCGATATTTACAAGGATATTGGCGGGCAGCAGGCATCAGCACAGGAAACACCGCAGGCCGCCGGATTGGAACCCTTGCCACAACTCAATACGCAGAAAAATACGGCACAGTCCGCTCCGTCGGAAATGCCAATGCAGAACACTATGGAGTTCTCATTAGACAACAATACTGGTGATTTCAACATGCCACTGGGAACGCCGGAAAATGACGCTCCCGCGACGCAGAATTTTGATTTTAACGAAAATGCCGAGATGAGAATGCCTTCCGTATCCGCTGCTCCGGCACAAAAAGCCGACAATGAGAATTGCAACACCAAGATAGATGATCTTGAACGCAAGCTGGACAGGATATCACAGAATGCCATAACAAAGGAAGATTTTACAATGTCCGTTGATCCTATAAAAATGAAGCTGGATCAGTTTGATGACATGTTCTCTTCCATAAAGAACAGCCAGAATCAGCAACAGGCAGACCTTATGTCAAAGCTGAACAGTCTGGAACAGGCCTTGTCCTCGTTGGCGGCAAATGCTGGCGGAGCTGCGGCAGCCAATCCGTTCCAGTCCAACACTTACGAGTCCGTCTCCCTTACACCTCAGGAACCAATGCAGGGGTACGAGGATGGGGCAAGCACGGCGACACTTGTACCAGCTGATCCTGCCGAGGCGATAAAGAAAGAGGAAAAAGGCAAGAAAAAAGAGCCGAAGAAGAAAGAGGAAATACGCGACACTGGCAAAAAGGCAGCCAGCACAAACATAATAGTGAGGTTTTTCAAAGGCCTGTTCAAGTTCATATTCTTCATAATACTGCTCGCCGTAATCATCTATGGGGCAGCCATTGGGCTTAAGAAATTCGGTGTTTATGATGTAGCACCACAAATAATCCCTCTAGTGGAAAAATATGCTCCGCAGTACAAGGGCGTGATAATACCCATGGTGATTGAGCAGTCTGACTGGGATGGAACAAATGCGAAACCCTCCGGAGATGATACAACAGCAACTACCGAGGAAACAAACATAACGGAAAACGGAGAAAACGACGGAAATACAGCTACTAAAGACACTGCGGAAACAAATCCTACTGAAGAAGAACAGCCAGCACAGGAAAAGCCCGTACAGATAGTTTCTGCCGCGACGGCTGCTGACGTTATGGATAGATTCCTGGGATACAGATCTGCGTCTGAACCTAGCATGGGTGAAAAACTAGATGCAATCAAATATGGAAGGCAATTTGATACGCCAGTAAACCAATCCAAAGACGGGAATGGCATTTTTGACGTTGACGTTATTTTTAGGGGGAACAACGCAAAGACTTATTCATTTGTATACAATGATACAAGCAAAATCCTTTCCGGGAAAAATCCTGAATCACAGGCCATAGTTGATGCACAGTCCTTGCAGGAGATTGAGAAAATTATTCCCGCACCGACAGCAGAGCCTGCCCCAGCAACAAGAAAGGGTCGTGGCAAAGGCAGAAAGGCAGCCCGTGCTTCCGCCGCAGCCAAACCTGCCGAAAAACCTGCAGAAACAAAGCCGGCCAACCCAACGCCTGCTCCACAGGACGACGGAGAGTTTGAAGTGTCTCTCGGAGATGACGACTAAAACAACAAAACGAGGTAAAAGAAGAAGCCCGCATAAGCGGGCTTCTTTTTTTACAAGGATTTAATACGCTTGATCATTACTCACTGCTTCCTGCTTTTACCTATCTCCGTATTTCCAGTTTCTTCCTGGCTTCCCTGTCGCTTATAGCTATTTCCATTATTCTTTCAAGCGTCCTGATTATAGGGGAACCTGCTGATTTCCACAACGCGGGATATAGGCTGTGGGAGGTAAATCCTGGAGCGGTGTTGATCTCTCCAAACCATATCTGACCGGAGTTCCTATCCATAAAGAAATCCACCCTGGCAAACCCGGAACAGCCCAACGCACGAAAGACACTGACCGCCGAGGATCTTATATAATCCGATTGTTCCTTCTCCAGATTGGCAGGTATTACGAGTCTCATTCCATCATTATCCAGATACTTGGCCTCGTAGTCATAAAACTCATGCGTACCCTGAACGCAAACCTCTCCTACGGGAGATGCCTCACATTCGCTTATACTGCCAAGTACGCCACACACCATTTCCCTGGCACAATCAACGCCTTTTTCAATCATTACAGCAATGTCAAAACGGAATGCGTTGTTCACGGCGGCAGCCAGCTCATCATATGTCTTTACCTTTGTAATACCGACGGAAGATCCCTGGGAAACAGGTTTTACAAAAAGTGGAAATCCCATTTTTGAGGCCTCACACAGCCTGCTATCAAATTCGGGCTTGTCCCTATCCGATTCCAGAATGGTTATATGTGGGAGTACGTTTATTCCTGCGGCTTTTACCAATTCCTTTGAAACGGCCTTGTTCATGCCACATGCGGAGGCAGTAAGTCCAGCACCAGCATAAGGAACTCCCATAAGCTCAAATACACCTTGCAAAACACCATCCTCGCCGGTTGTACCGTGAACAATTGGAAATACTACGTCAGGTCGGAATAATTCCTCCCCACTGACATTGTTGAAGCAGGAGGAATGTAGGGACGGTACGGCTTCAATTCCCTCACATTTGCCCAGCTGATCCGGCTGTTGCAATAGCCATTTTCCTTCCCTGGTTATGTATACAGGACGGACATCATGTCCGCCTGCAATGAGTTCAGCGGCTATGGTAGCCGCTGAATCGCATGAAACCTCATGTTCAGGAGATTTCCCTCCATATACAAGTGCTATTTTTCTTTTCATAATACTATATCTCAGTTAAGACCTTTTATCGCTGCTGTCAGCAGGCCGTCAAAACTTGCCAATGCGGCAGGATATTCCATTCCCTGCCTGTCAACGGCGGCATCCATCTTTACCGGCATTTCCGGAGCTATGCCAACATTGTCAAGATCCTTGTTTGATGGAGGAAACAGTTTTGAAACAGTTATACGCAGCACGCCGCCGTTTTTAAGGGTAAATCCACGGGTGACAGATGTGTCCCCTGCCGTCCTTTCACCAGCAGTTATCGTCCTTATCCCGCCGCCCCACTCCTTGAGCGTCTGTGCGAAAATCTCTCCACGAGAGGAGGTTTCAGAATTGGTAAGTATTGTATAAGGTATGCCATAATACGAACCTGTAAGCTTTGAGAAGAACGTATTGCTGTAGCCCTTATGTCTTGACGACGAGGAGAATAGTTTCCCACCACCAGGGGCGAAATAGCTAAGCACGGTTGAAAGCTCCGCAAGGGAACCTGCCCTGTTGCTACGAAGATCCAATATTACATGTGTAGCCCCATCGTCAAGAACATCATTCATTGCGGATCTGATAAGGGATGTAGCCTTTTTTGTAAATGATATGATGCGTACATATCCAAGTTTTGTACCGGGTATCTTAAAACCCCATGCGATAGGCATTCCGCCAAATTCACGTCGTATTGATGCCTGCAACATTCCACCATTGCGTGTCTTGCCACGCAATCGGCATAATCCTCCAGGTTCGCCGTAAATCGCATTCTGTATCTGCATATCCGTAAGACGGGAAACCTGTATATCGTTTATATGTGTCACACTGTCCCCGGCACGTATTCCGGCAAGATAGGCTGGCGATCCTTTGAATACGGAAACCACATAGACAAGGCTTTTCCTTACACGCCACATCACAAGCCCCAATCCGGCATTGTCCTTGGCATCTTCCTTTGTGGGAACATTTGGAAGCCAGGATTTTGGATAATATGAGGCATTCTCGTCAAATGATGGCAATGCGGCAACCCCCTCAGTCTCAAACTGCTTCATCAGTCTGGCCCTGTTTACCTGCCTGTAGCTATGCCTGTCAAAAACCTCTATGATTTCAGAGCTGTCAGGCTTTACCGTGCAACCGGTGATCGAGACCAGCATGGACAGGACAACAATGCTTATTACGGATAAATGCCTCATCTCGGACACCCCGGCGTTCCAGCCGCCTTGAAAATCATGGATGCGTTATCCATACAGCCTACGAAGTTTCCCTGCATATCGTATACAATCTGAAACCCCTGCTTGCTGCCATAAACGATAAGGTTCTCATCATCTATGGCCATCATTGATGGCAAATCGCCTGGACGGCCATTTGCAAGATTGCTATAGGCTATTTCGTAGGGACTACGCTCTGGAATTTCGTATTTTGGCAATATGCCCATGAAAATAGGATTCATCATTCCGGGGAACATTCTGCCCACGGTCTTGTCAAGTGCTGACGGCTCCCTTGCATTGTCCGCTATTTTTGCCTTGTCAGGATCCATGTCATATTCTCCCTGTCCGGCAGCGGCAACCTTTGATCCAGCCACAGAAATCTTGTTGAAATCTTCCTGTTCCCTTAGGAATTTTGGCAATGCGTTCAAATCATTTATTTCCGTCGCAGATGTTCCACCGCCGTCTGTCGTCACGCCCAATGCGGACAGGCTTTGATGTGGGTCAAATATATCTGACAATTTGTCCGATGCTCCCTCCGCGGACAAATCCTTGACGGCCGCATCGGACAGGTACAGGGCCCTTTTCAAATCGTCCAGTATTCCACCGCTACGCTTGTACTGCGTTCCAGACCCACCCATTGTGAGTTCTTCGCCCTCAGTGCCATCCTCACCGGAAACCGTCATTGATTTTCCGCCAGATGAAAAACTGGCATTGGAATTATCCATACGTTCCGCCGCCACGGATGAGGCCATTTGCAAGGACGATCCCTTGCTTAGATTTTCCTTGGCCTCCTCCCTGGCATTGGCATGAAGCAGGGCTTTGTTCATGTCCTCCTCGGTCTTGTCGGAGTTCTGCATAAGGGAGATGTCATTCTTGTCAAAAAAGGCATCATCACTGTCTGACGTATTCACTTTGGAATCATACATCTCGCTGTTTTCTGCCCATTTGTCATAATCCTTGCCAGCACCAACCTGCCTTGCGGAGTCTGTAGAGTAAATGGCAATGTAATATCCTCCTCCCAAAAGGAACAATAGGAGAAGGACTATGATCAATATTTTGGAATCAAATGATTTTTTCTTGTCTGACATCTGACACTCCCGTATCTTTAATCTCCAGAACCAGGAATTACAAAGTCTATTGGTCTGTCTCTGTTAGGCACATATTTTGTCACCTCAAGCCTTCTACCGGCACCGCTCTGATGGTTTCCTGGTTCTACACACATATAGTCATATCCCGCCTTACATTCCGCACCGTATGACGCACAAACCGTCTCCTTGGGATAGCGGCAGAGCAGCTTTATATGCGTAGGACGTGTAGTCACGATCAGTGTGACCTCGTTCCATACCTGATTATTGCGATTGACAACAACCTTTACACTTGCAAGGTTAAGGAATTTCTTTACGGATGACTTGTTAAAGCCTATGTAATCCTTGACTTTTTCCTCTATATCCTTTAGGATTAGCTGATCATTTGACATAAGATCAGGTGCGGCGTTCAGATGAGACTCCAGCTGCCAGCGGCGTGCCGCATAAAATGAGGCAATTTCCATTTTCTGTACAAGGACAAGCAGGGCAAATATCTTGGCCATCACGAACAGGATGACCATAAATATAGGGAAAAGAAGTACGACTTCCGTCATTGCCTGACCCGGATGTCCTTTCCTGATCGCGGTTGCCGCATTGGAAAACCGCCTAAGAATAAGTTTAAACGGTTGTATCATGGGTAAAGCCTCGTCTGATATTTTGGTGTAGGATTTGGCCACACGCAGTTATTTTCCGTGCTATGGGCAAACTTGGGACACTGGCTGGTTATCTTGGCATGTACGCATGGCTTTCCTGTCTCCCTACAGGCCGAAATCCTGTTGAAATCCACATTGAAATAATTTGCCGGGGCACGCCAACCCTGATAAACATCAATGCCATTTCCTATCTGTTTCAATGTACTGGTATTGAAACCCGCTAGCTGGAACAGTCCACCATTAAGCATCTGGCTTGGCTCACTGGTCTTTACAACGTCATAAGGATTAAGCTTCGTAGTACCTGCCTTTTTCGCATAAAAGCCGATCTTGTTTATCTTTCTCTTGAAAATGGAGCTTACATTTACCCTGGAGAAAAACGACACGGCCTCATCTGCACAGCTATTTATGCTCCTGCTGCACTCTGGGGTGTTGGCATTGAAATAATATGATTGACGAAGGAAGGTGGAATTCTTTGTAATACGCTCAAAAACAGTCCACTGTGAATCCTCTATCTGTCCGAAAACGGTATATGCCTCAACATAGAAATTATAAATTGTTGTGACAAAATCGTAATTGACACCCCAGTAATATACGCCATGATGCTTGCTGAACATCCACAAAGTTCCTATAAGGTCATCACTTTCCACAGGAGTATCATATCCGGGTCGGCCATCTCCAGTCTCAGAGTTGTTATCCTTATAACCTATCTTCCAAGGCTCGGTTATTTCAAAATCCAAAGGCGGAGCATCCGGATTGTTGTCATTTATATTTTTAGGAATAGCACCTGAATCAAAAAGCATTTCCCATAGGCACTTCTGATCACTCTCGTTAGTGTGCTTCCTGTAATTACTAGGATCCTCGCAGCCATAAACTTCCTTGAAGGTACGATATGGAAACGCTCCATTGATGTATGCCGTACGGTTAAAAATGTTCGTATAGTCGCCCATCTGTATAAACACGGCAGAATCTATGGCAAACTGCTGCCTTATCTTCTCTCGTGATAGTTTTGCGGTCTCAAACAGTAGAAATACAAAGATAAGAAGGGATGGTATGACAAGCAGGGACGGTATAAGTATCTGACCGTTCCTACGCAGGAATGACATTTTTTTTCTGAAAGGGTTGAAAATCATTTTGTCCCCCCAGCCCCAAGCACCATGCCGGCTATTGTAAATATTCCACCAAGTATTTTTTTATGGAAGGAGGCAATAAGGAGCAAGGCCGCAGCAGCTATTGATGCAAGCATAAGCATATACTCTACCGTGGTCTGACCCTTGCGGCGACGAAGCATCCTTGCCGGGGGAAGGAATCTCCCAGCAGCATAATACCACAATATACTTGCGAATGCCCTGATTTTATTGTTTCCGTGCTGCATAATCTTATTATATCTTAATTACCGTCATCGGCGGAAATAAGATTCATCTCTATGGCCTTTACAACGGCCTCCGTACGATTGTTCACGCCCAATTTTGTAAAGACGCTGTTAAGATGGTTCTTGATAGTCTTTACGCTACAGCCAAGCTCATCCGCGATATCCTTGTTCGTCTTGCCCTTGCCCAAAAGGGACATAACCTTCATTTCCGTGGCTGTAAGACTATCTGGCGGGCTGTCATATCCTGGAAGGTTTGTGCGAAGATGCTGCAGCAGCTTGTTCATTATCGGCTGTGGTATCATCACTCCTTCCTGATTGAAGGTACGGAGGGCGTGAACAAGCTCCGCCACAGGCAGCATTTTTGAAAGATAGCCATTGGCACCGGCCTGTATGGCCTCCGCGACGTGGGCATCATCCTCATAGCTTGACAGGATAAGGACATTTGTTTCCGGGGATTCCCTACGAACCGCACGCGTCGCGGATATGCCATCCATTTGTGGCAGCTTTATATCCATTAGTATCACGTCGGGCTTCAGTTTTCTGGCCAGGGCAACAGCCTCCGGGCCATTGCCTGCCTCTCCAACCACCTTGAAATCCTCTTCATTCTCCAGAAGATCCTTTATACATTCCCTGAACAGTGTCTGATCATCAGCTATAAGTATTCTTATTGTCTTTCCGCTCATATCTTGTTCTGGCTCCCGTATAAACAAAAACTGTCATTTTACTATGGGCAGGAACAGCTTGAAGCATGTTCCCTGTCCCACTACGCTTGCGACCTCAATACGCCCATCATGTCTGTCTATTACCTTCTTTACAACGGCAAGGCCAAGGCCAGTACCTCGTGATTTCGTCGTAAAGAACGGTGCGAATATCTTTTCCATGGCCTCCTGCGGTATGCCTGACCCGGTGTCCTCAACATCTATTTCCGCCATTGTGCCATCATCAGCCAGGGCTGTGCGTATGCTCAAAGTTCCTTTTTCCTCCATTACCTCTATACCATTCTTGACGAGGTTTCTCAAGGCCTGTGTCATTTCGTCAGAATCAATATTGACCGTAAGCGGCTCTTGTGCCAGGGACTTTATCAGACGTACATTTTCAGGCACGGGATAGGACATCATAAGCTCCTCAACGTAAGTATTGAGATCCTGCACCTTTGGATTAAGCTCCCTTGTACGGGCAAAGCCGAGTATCTCGTCAATAATCGCATTGGCCTGTCTGACTTCGGACTCAACAATGCTTATGTGTTTTACAACTTTTGGATCAGGGGTGTGTCCCGCACCTGTAAGTTTCATTTTTATAAAGTAAATTGAATTATTTATTACCGCAAGAGGATTGCGTATCTCATGTCCAACCACGGATGACATCTGACCTATCACAGCCAGGCGTTCTTTTTTTATCAGCTCGTCCTGTACGGATCTAAGCTCCCTTGTGCGGGCATCTATGCGGTTTTCAAGATTGCGATTGAACTGCTCCATTTCCTCCTGTGCGGCAATGATTTCATCCTGCTTTTCACGCAGGGAATCGCTCATGTGCATAAAAGCACGGGAAAGATCCCCTATCTCATCATTGGAATTTGAAAGTTCCGGTAGAAAATCAAAATTGCCCTCGCCTATAAGGATGGCAGCATCCCTCAATGCGAGTATAGGCTGGGTTATCACTAGTGATATGGCATATCCCATAAAGACTACAAAGACAGCCACCACGGCAAAGACCTTCCAGCTACGACTGAACATATCCGTGGAGGACTTGTATGCTATTGATACCGGACGCTGTATGTAGATAAGCCAGTTGAGATCGTGTATCTCGGCGAAGGCTGCCAATACTGTCTCACCAGTGGCAAGATTTATCTCGCCACTGCCGGTACGGGCGTCATTGCGCAAAAGCACCTCCAGGATATCGTCTGACAGTTTTGCCTTTGACTTGCTTATCTCCTTGGCATCGGAATGCGCGATAAGGAATCCGTTATTGTCTATAACCGCCGCAGTAGTGTCAGCATCCGGGAAACTGCTCTTGAGAAGGTTTGACAATGCGGTAAGGCTCATTTTCGCAATAATGAATCCGGCAGGCCGATTGTTGCGTGCATTGCTTATCTGAACACCTATTGTTATCGCAGGATATGAGCCAAGATATTTCTCAGGAGAGCCAATATATTCCCCGGAGCGGGAAAGACGTGAAAACAAAGGGTCTCCCGTGAATACACGCAATGCGGACTCGTTCTGATACCTGGCCTTGCGTACTATTTCCTGCCCCTTGGCATTTATTACGGATATTTCAAGGAACGACGAGTGAAGCTGCATTACATTGCTTATGATTTCCTGCTGTCTGTCAACATCCATTGAGGAAAAATCTGGCAGACGCGCGGCATCTATAAGGACATTGCGGAAATTAAGAACATAACTGGAAACAGTATCGGCAAAACCTATCGCAAGGGCCTCCTGGTCATGCGATATTGCCTTTGCCAACGTCTCCTGGCTTACTGTTATGAGGTAATAGCCTACCACTCCCAATGGGAGAAGGGAGATAAGTAGAAAAACCATAAGGAACTTTGTAAATAATTTTCCTTTTCTGCCTGTCTGACCAGCCATAAGCCATTACCTCATTTGATTTTATTAATTGCAGCTACCAGCCGGAACAGCATTGGCGGCATTCGTGCCTGAAAGTTTCTCCATGCCTTTGAGCTTGTAAATATGTCCCATTCCGACAAAGAAACTGCGACCTTCGGATATGAATGACGGGGAAGAGCCTATTCCCAGGGCATCCGCTATTGCGAAATCCGCAGCAAGTAGTTCCAATGATTCGGCCTCGCCTTTTTCCATTTCCGTGGGATCAATACCTGCGGCAACAGCGGCCTTTTTCCAGTCCTGCGAGGTTATTTCCTTATTGCGTTCCAGTATGTAATCCGCAAGTTTTTCAGGATAGTGCTTGGCAACAAAAAGCTGTCTCGCATCTTCCTTCCATTCATTCTCGCCGTGCAGGCTGCTGAATTTCCACGCTCCATTCTCATCTTTTGACGCATGGCCTATGAAATGCAGTTCCAGCTTATAATTTTCCGGAAGTTTGCCTGCCTTCAACGCTCCAAAAAGAAGGTTTCCTGCCGCCACTCCATAAGGACACTGGCTCATAATGTAAAGTTCAAGGGTATTTTCGCGAGCGGGCTTGTTCGGATAATAACCATTGCCATTTCTGTCCTCGTAAATAACCCATCCAGTGCCGCCTTCTTCAGCAGCAGGAACAAATCGGAATTCTCCAGCCGCTATAAAATCTCCAAATGCGGTCTTCACGTCGTCAGTAGCAGGAAGAATGTAAGATGGCAGAAATTCCAACCATGGGAACTTTTCCCTTACGGAATCATAAGCAGGTGTTTCAGCCTTTATTCCTTCAAAATAACGGTCAAATATACGTATAAGCTGATCATTTTTTTTCATTCCCTCGGGAATGACAGCGTAAAGAGATGGTATTTGTTTTTTTGCCGGAGGAGTATATCCTTCTGGAAGAGGTATCCTACGGCTTGCAGGCAGGGATTCGTTTATCGCGTCAAATATTGAGTGAACCCTGGGAGATCCCTCATAAGCCTTTCCATCTATAAACAATGACGAGGAATCCACATTAAGCACTGTCGCCCTGGCATAGGCTTTTTCCAATGCCTCGTTACCATTATCCCTTACCTTTGCTTCCAGAGTATCAGGATTTATGCCTGCGAACACCGCGGCGTTTTTCCAGCCAGCTGAACTCATGTCAAACACCCTTGCAGAAAGATAATCCCTTATCCTGCTGCTATACAGTGAGCTTATTATGGCAATACGCTTTGCTTCCTCAAGCTCCTGCTCGCCATTTTTGGAAACAAAAGCTCCATTGCCATCCTTGCTGACAATAGGATAGATTTTAAGGGTGGCCTTGCTTATACGCCTTGCAACAGTATCCGTCACGAGGTACAGATTCCAACCCTGCGTATCCATAGGCTCAATAAAAAACTCCGCATTGCCTGATTTCCGCGTCTGTTGGGCATTGGCAGCATAAACATCTGTACATACCATGTTTACTGCGAACAAGACCGCCATGCACAATATAAACTTATTCATAGGTATCTCCGTAATTGCAAAAAGTACTGCATATTCGCAGAATTAGTTTTGCTCTGTTTCCTCTTCCTCTGCTTCTTCGGCCTCTTCCTGTTCAACAAATTCCGCTGTCTCCTCGAGATTGATTGTAATGCCACGAAGGCCAAGCACGGCACCCAGGAAATTGTAAAGGAATACGGCAAAGACGGAAAGTGCCAGCATCATAAGCATATAGACAATGGCATAAACAGCCACGCTTATTGTCTTGTTCATAGCGCTCATCATTGCGTACTGAGGATTGTCTATAACGAAAAATGTCACAAATCCTCCTAGTATCGCAAGGCAGAACACTGTAAGTGGGAACGCGGAAAGAACCACGGACTTTATATCGACTGTACGGATTTCAAGCTTCATTTTTTCCTCCGGGGAATTATTTAATAAATTAGAACAGACTGAAAACATCGTCTTATATTTAATTATATTATAATTTTGACGATAAAACAAAACCGATATATGCAAATTTTAATTTTTATTTCCTAAATTACGTCCTTTCTCGTATGACATATAAAGCAAAAAACCGCGGTCAGGCGGTTTTTTGCAAAAATATCTGCCAAATTACAACATTGCCTGAATGTGTCACTCTTTCGGAGAAAACAGGATCAGGGTACGGCTTACATCAGATGTCTGGCCTACATGAAGAACCTTAAGCTCGCACATCTTGCCCTTGAACATTGTTTCACCTGAAACGGGAACATCTGTTTTTTCAAACGCATCACCAACGAGACGCAAAAGAGTTTGCTGCTGTGTATCCACGACATCAAGGAGATGTACCTTGTTTCCTTCAGCAACGGCGGCTATTTCAAAATTCGCATACAATATGTTGTTGTTTTCGTCAACAACTATTACATGACTGCTTTCCGGCACTATTACATTTAGCAGGGAACGCCACCATCTCTGTTCCTCTTCCTGATAAATCCTGCTTCGCTCGTCAAACTCATTAAATTCGGATTTTACCTTGCCAAGAAGATTGTTAACAGCAGTGGCTATAGCCCCCACCTCATCATTACGTTCAGGGAAACGCAGTTCAAAGCTCTTGATTGTTATGGAATCAATGCTGTCCCTTAGCTGATCCATTGGGGATATCACATAATGGTTTAGGAAAAGATACAGGGGAACACCTAGCAACAGCAAGACACCTATGGCCCCCATGACATACTTTTTCATTGCGGAGCCAATAAGGACTTCCGCGCCGGCACGCGAAACAAGCAAATCCAGAATGCCGATTATCTCACCTCTGGCTGAAAATGGAATTGCCATTTCATAGAAAGGCTCTCCCTTTACCTGCTGCACTTTTGGAACACGAGATGCGAATGCCTGATTGATCGCGTCCGTAGGCGGAGGAATCTGCTCCTTGTACTCATCCCAAGGAACACCAATGAAACGGGATTCCTTATGCCATCTCATAACGCCTATGCGGTTAAGGTAAACCATGGAGGTGATCCTCTCATCTTTTGACAAGGTTGTCATTATGTCATACTCGTCAAGAGAAATAGCCTTCTGGTTTGTAAGAAGTCCGTTTGTCATGGACTTTGAGTATTGTTTTACAGTCTCTATTACTTCCTGTTTCAGCTTCTCATCAAAGGTCCACTTGAACAGATTGTAATAGAATACTCCTCCCAGACCCATTACATAAACGCCCAGCATACTGAATGCCAAAATCCATTTTACCGCTAAATTCATATACCAATTCTGCCTCTAAATGTGATAATTTTAATCCTGAGATGCCAAAATCTGCTCAATACGTTTGAGGCCATTTTTGGCTTCCTCGTTTTCCGGGTCAAGCTGATGAGCTATGATCCAGGAATCTCTCGCCTTGACATAATCAGCATCGCCATAATATTTTACACCTTCCAGGTAATGATTCATAGCCTGCTGACGATTTTCCGCACTTACGGCAGGTTTTTCCTCAACCTCGTCAAGAGTGACACCTTTCTTGTTGGCCTCCTCTTCTGCCTTGCGACGTTCTTCCTCTTCACGTTTCTTACGCTCAGCTTCCTGTCTCTTGCGTTTTTCCTTCAATTGTTCCCTACGTTTTTTCTCATCAGCCTCTATCTTCATCTGCTGTCTGGCCCTTGCGACAAGCGTGTTAAGATAATCGGGATTTACACTATACGGCCTTGCCTTGTTCCACTCCGTTATCGCGGAAGTGTATTTACGCTGTCCGTAAAGTTTCTTGCCATTTTCTATATATCCGTTCTCAATCTCGCCTTTGACTTCGGCAAGAAGTTTTGCGGATTTGCTATCCCCTGGCTGAATTTCCAATGCCTTCTGCAGGCCTCTGTATGCTGCCAGTATTTTCCCTTGTGAGTAATCCTCAAGGGCGCTTTTAAGCTGCTGATTTGATTTTTGCTGACGAAGCTCCTCCTCAACCCTTGTTATCCACTCTATGTTCGCTGGATTCTGCGGCTTTATCATAAGGGATGCATACAAATTCTCAAGTGAACCCTTCAGATCGCGGGCCTCGTACAGTTCCAGCCCCTTGTCGTAATAATACTCGCAAAGATCCTCTTTCATTTTGTTGAACCAGTATCTGGCCTTTATGTTTGAAGGAGAGAGTTTTACAACCTCATACATTTTCTTGTACGATTCAACAATGCGTCCCTCCCTGTACAGTGAGAGAGATGACTTGAAACGCTCATTGAGAAGGTTTCTTTCCTTCTCCATAGAGAATGAACCAGTGTTGCGAAGCTGGCTTGTCGCCTCAAACAGGGTCTTGGCATCCTCCTGGTCAGGGTTGATTGACAATATCTTGGCAGCAAGATCCCTGGCAGCCTCGTAATTGCCTGAACGGTAATATTTGTATGCGTTTTCCGTAATGTTGTCAAGCATGGTGTCCTGAAGTTTCTGCTTTTCCAGCCTGACCATGTCAAAGAACTTCTTTTTCTCCTCGTACTCGTTCACACTGCCAATTCCTGAACGATGCATATCAAGGAACAGGCCTTCCTCTCCACCGCCACGCAGGAGCATACCCTGTTGCGCATACGAGGATACGGAAAACATCGTTATAAAAAGAGTGGAAAATAATATCTTTTTCATAGGCATTTTCTCCTAGAATGGCATACCACCATGTATAAGATCAGACACCATAGGCGCAAGCATCATAATGAACACAGTTGGAAAAATGAACACGAACATTGGTATAAGCATCTTTGTTGATGCCTGTGCGGCCAGTTTTTCCGCCTTGTTAAGACGACGGAAACGCATATCTGCGGAATAATTGCGTAGCAGGTCAACAAGACTGGTACCAAGCTCGTCTGACTGTATTACAAGACCGACGAATGAACGTATTTCCTGCAATCCTATCCTGTCAGACAACCGGTGCAAGGCATCACGACGGCTGTATCCTAGCTGTACCTCGTTGATGGTCTTTTCTACTTCCATTTCCCAACCAGTTTTTTCTGTTGAAATCTTTACAATCCTGTCAAAGGCCGTCATATAGTCCAGGCCTGATTCAATCATTAGTGCGGCAAGGTCAACAAATGTAGGAAATCCCCGTATGATTTCCTTCTGTCTCTTGGCAACCTTGCTTCTCCAGGTACTATCCGGAACAATAAAGCCTATAAGAAAGCCTATAACACCTGGAAAGCCCATAAGCATAACGAGAAGCACACCGACAATTGCGGAGGACTTTATCTTTTCCTGAACCATTTTAAGAGGATCCAGGTTGGAAGGACGGCCAAGCTGCGTCCACAATGTCTCCATAGCCTGTTCCTGCTTCATCTTACGGCCTACAAAGAAACATATCTTATCCCAAGGGCTGCTGCTGTTTTCCAGCTTGGAAAACGGAGATGAATCACCTGTCCCCATATCACTGATATCCGCCATCGCAGTTGTGTCCTCTTTCGGGGACATCATGCGTTTGACAGCTGTGGCAACGCCTATACAGCCAGTCACCATCAGGACTTTGAGTATTATATTAAAATACATTTCTGGCATAGTATATACACCCTGTAAGTACAAACATTATCCGCTAAACCTCAATCTTGCTAGCGGCCATTGTGGTCTTCATACCAATTCCTACCCACAATATACAGAAAATAAGCACACCCATTCCAACGGGGCTGGAATAGAACTTCATCATCGTCTCTGCCTGGAAGAGGAACATGACGCCTGTCATTGCCCAAGGCATGATGCCAATGACGTAGGACTGTATCGTATTCTGTGCGGTCATTGCCTTTGTCTTGTCTTCCAGCTTTGATTCCTCACGAATGTCGCTTACAATACGCTCAAAGACCTTTGTAAGATTACCACCAATCTGTCTTTGCAGGACTATTGAGCGTATCATGTATGAAAGCATTTTTGACGAGACACGTTCTTCCATGACACCCAGGGACTTTTCAAATGTCATGCCGAGCTGGTAATTCTTTATTACAAGTCCGAACTCGTCAGAAATAGGAGGCAGGGAGTCCTTGGAAACCATCTCAAATCCCTGCACGATATCAAGACCTGAACGAAGACAGTTTGACATAAGGACGAGGCTGTCCATAAGCTGCGCATCAATCTTAAGACCACGTCTTCTCTTCATGCTTTGCAAAACCGTTTCCGGCAGTCCATATCCAAAATATAGGCCAAAGGCCCCCATAAGCAATGCCACTACTGGATTCATGAAAAGCAGCAACCCTATTATGGCAAAAATAATTCCTGGAGCGACCATAAGATGCTTGACATTTATCTTTATGAACTGGCGCTGAAATGCCTCCTGGTATTTTGCCACCTTGGCATTGAATTTGTCTATGTTCTTGCCGGAATTCAGATCCACGTCCGACATGAACATACGTACGGAAAGGAAAATCAGGAACATTCCGAAAACCGTCAGGGCAACATGTATGACCTTCTGTGCGGAGGACTCTATCGGTGGCTTCTGGTAAACCCTCGGCATTCTGAACAAGAGGGCAAAGGCATCCTGTGAAAGGACTGCGGAAGCACTTATTGCCTCTGCGAAACGTTTTGAATCAGAACTGGAAATTGAGTCGGAAACAGATTCCATTTCCGCCAAAAGAAGGTTGAACACGGCAAGCAGTGTCCTTCCGCGTCCCTGCATGGAATCCCCGGTCACACGGGTACGGTAAAGCCTGTCAAGAGACAACTGAAATCTTATCCTGATATCTGAATATTCTTTTACAAGAAGTCCTGGGGGAATGCCAGCACCACCGAACTCATTTGGGAATGTCTTTCTGGTAAGATCAAAAAACTCATAAAGTATGGATATCGACGTCTTCCACACATCTGCTTCGGACAAAGCACCTTCTTCCGGGTCGCGCCATACCTTTTTCTTTATCATTTCAGGACGTTTGGAAACAATCCACGCAGGCATGACTATCCTGGCATTGTTGCAGACTCCCTTTTGCTGGAATTCCTTTATCGTGTCGTCCTGATCAGCACTAAGATAGTGATAGAAAAGCAGCATTTTTGAAGACGCACATATAACCTGCCGCATTGTCTGATTGGAAAACATTGATGCGGCATAGGATCCCGTCGGTAGCAAAGCCATTGAAACAAGGAATATAATCAGTATTTTCTTCAACATGTCATTATCCAGTCAATCAAATTCGGGCATTAATCCTACTTTATAAGCCCCTTCGCACGCTTCTGCTCGTCAGTCCAGAACATTTCCACTGGCAAGTTCAAGCCCCTTGTGGCAAAGTCCGGATAGAATTTAGGCGGCGATCCCGTGGCAGAGAACTTTCCAAGAACCTTGCCAGTATTAAGATCCACGCCAGTCTGTGTATACTTGAAAATCTCGTGTATGGTAATCTGCATTTCCTCACGGCCTGTTATTTCCGTTACGGAAGTGACCTTACGGGTACCGTCTGAGAAACGGGTAAGCTGCACAACGAGGTGAATAGCGGAGGCTATTGTTTCACGCAAAGCCCATATAGGCAGCTCCGCTCCGGCGGTAAGACAAAGTGTTTCCAAACGTGTCAGAGCCTCGCGGGGAGCATTTGCGTGAATGGTTGCCAAAGATCCCTCATGTCCAGTATTCATGGCCTGCAACATATCCAGAGCCTCTGCACCACGAACCTCGCCGACCACAATGCGGTCAGGTCTCATTCGCAGACAGTTCTTGACCAAATCCCTGATGTTGACCTCGCCCTTTCCCTCAACGTTCGGAGGACGGCTTTCCAGACGGACCCAATGCTCCTGCATGAGGCGAAGCTCGGCAACGTCCTCCACTGTGATGATACGCTCGCCTGAGGGAATATACCCAGACAACATGTTTAGGAACGTGGTCTTTCCAGTACCCGTACCACCAGATATGATGATATCCTTTCTCAATTTGACACAGGCCTTAAGGAAGTCCACGCAGTCCTGGGAAATACTGTCCTTTGCTATAAGGTCCTTGTCGGAAAGAGGTCTGCTTGAAAATCGTCGTATTGTCAAGGTAGGGCCGGAAACCGCCAATGGAGCGATAATTGCGTTGACACGGGAACCGTCCTTTAGACGGGCGTCTACAAGCGGAACGGATTCGTCTATACGTCTGCCCAGAGGGGCAACAATACGTTTTATAACCTGCACGACCTGCTCGTCGTTGCGGAATTTGTACCTTGTCAATGTCAGCTTTCCTGCCCTTTCGGTATAAACCTTGTCCGCGGCATTGACCATGATTTCAGATACGGCAGGGTCGCGCATAAGTTCTTCCAAAGGTCCAAGACCCATAATCTCGTCAAGCAGTTCGTTAATGAACTGTATACGCTGGTCTCGGCTAAGTGAAAGACCTTCCTCCTTGTCAATAAGGCTGTTTATGATAACGTCAACTTCCTTGCGGGTTTGGGCGTTTGCAGCCGCATCGTCGGAAATCTTGATACGTTTTGTTTCCAAGGCGGAAACCACGTTCCTGTGCACCTTGACCTTGGCATCCTCCCACCACTCGGGAACATCCTCCCTGCGTGTGAAGGCAGGCTTCTTTCCACCTGGAGCGGTTGATGTTCCTCCAGAGGAAGAACCACTTGAAACATTCTGTGCAAGGCCAGAACTTTCCCATTTCGCGGCAGCGGTTGTCACAAATTCGGCAGAAGACACTGTTGAAACCCAGTCCTTCTTTTCCGGCACAAGCTCAATAAGTTTCTCCAACAATACACCAAGCTGTCTTATCCACGGAGACTGATTGCTTTGGGCTATCAGGATCTTGTTCTGGTTTGCCAATCCGGGAATCTCATCCTCCCATGGCATGAATGTAAGAACCTCACGGTTCATCTGTCTGAAGAACCGTTCCAGTTCCTTAGGGGCTAACGCCCCAGGCATATCATAAAAATTGTCAACAATGGCAAACCTGTTGGCAGGAAAGTGCATTTCGTTTATATCACGGAATGCCGATGCAGTGGCATTAAGCGAGTTCGCGTTTGAATTTGTCACCCAGAAGACGAGGTCTGACACCTCAAATGCGAAAACCTGCATTGGGAAAAATGGATCCACGTCAAAGAACAGGTCATAGGTCTGTGCCAGACGTGGCAACAATGTAAGCAGTATTTCAGGGGAAAGACGGGCAGTCTCGGAACGGCGACGGCTTAATGGCAGAACACCGACATTGTATTGTGAAAGAGGTATTTTTCCACGCAAAAGGACTCCTGCCGCACTTAATGAGTCCTTTCCCAGAGTGTTCAGGATGTCAACCATGGTAGGTGGACGCAATCCAAGCATCTGGGCATGTTCCTGGCGACATAGGGGATCCAAAGGGATAACCAATACTGGACGTTTTTGCTGATTTGCCCACGCAAGGGCAAGATTCATAGCAATAGTGGTCTTGCCAGTTCCCTCCCTGGGACCGGAAAAAGTTATAACCCTGGATTGGTCTTCTGCTGCCATTTTTTTATTTAATTATATCAAACGTCACGAACAAAAACAATGAGCTTTGTTCCTCTACTATATCTGTAGAACTGAACAGCTTTCCTATAAGTGGCAGACTGCCAAGTACCGGAATACGGTTCTTGGAAATATTGTAATTACTGCGTTTCAATCCGCCTATGACTATTGTCTCACCGCTTTTCAGTATAACATGCGTAGTAAGAGATCTATTCGTAAAACCTGAAACTGTGGTCGCATTTACAACCACAGTCCTTGAATAGTCAGGTGCTGAAACCTCAACGTTTAACTGTATATCCACATACCCTCTGAGATTGGATTCAGTCATTATAGTTGGAAGAACATCAAGCAATATTCCATAGTCCTTTAAATCCGCACCCTGACCACCCTGATTTGCATAAACAACAGGAACTGATCCGCCAACTTTTATATGAGCCTCTTCTCCATTCTTGGTTATTATTTTGGGGTTTGCCAGCGTCTGAGCCTTGCTTTCCGTTTCCAGCAATTTCAAGGAAGCGGAAAGAGCAGTGGTACGTTGAAAGTCTCCCATCTTGACAATGCCTTTTATAGCTGATTCTGTGAAATCAAAAAATGTATTCCACTGAAAACCGCGTGTTTTCTGTATGCTGCCGCTTATCTCAACTATATCCGCACTTACTGCGATCATCTGGTTTTCCACACCTACGGCGGCATAAGCCGTAGATGCTAAGGCAGACATCATTAGCAGGGTTGCAAGTATTCTTTTCATAATTTCCCCGTTTTTACTGTTATTTTACAAGACGTTTGAATGAGGCTATTTCCATCGGATGAAGTTCAACATCTCCAAGACCACGAACCACAATGGAAACCTGACCCTGCTGTTGTGACAAGGCAAGATACTGTGCCTCATTAGGATTAAGGGCAAGGCTAACGCCCATCTTGTCAGAAAAAGCCTGATCTGCCGAAGCAGCTTTCTGTTTTTGCTTGAGTTGTGCAGCCGACATTCCCTGTCCAAGATCCGCACCAACGCCCAGGACAAGAACATTCTGCAATATCGTTGCCGTCACCTTTTCCTTCCTGTTATCACCCATGACCGCATCAAATGTGACAAGTATGTCAATGTGATCGCCTGGCTTCAGCAACTTCAACATATCGCTTTCAAGACCCAGTATACAGCCACGGTATCCTGGAGGCACTTTTACGCTCAATCCTGACTCAGGACTAAGTGATGTAAGGGCAGATTGCGTTATCTGGTTTCCCTTCGGTATGCGTATCTGTGTGACGAGGTTTGTAACCATCTTTATGTCAGACTGGCTGCGAACCTCGTATGCATCCTGTTCAAGATAAACACGAGGGACTTCCCTTGTCTCAACAAGGTCCACATTCATGACAGTCCTGGCGGGCAAATCAAACCTTGCCACAAGAATCGTTGTCCTTTCCAGCTGGGCATTCAGGGCATTCTGCTTGGAATTAAGCAGCCACCAGTAAATAAGGCCTGCCAGTATTGCAAACACAAGCGGAAGCATTGCACCTTTTTTTTCCATAACTATTGTCTCCAGTTAATTCAATAAAAATACAAAAAATGTCAAACACTACAAAAATGGTTTCTCTATTGGCATTCTCACACTAATGTTGAGATATTTTATACGCCTGCTTTTGGGATTATCCGCCAAGGCATAGCTAGAACCAGGAAATATCAATTTGGCCGGATAGCGTATTGTGACAATGAAATCCTCATTGGAACGCTGGGCCTGCCTGTCCCATGTCGTACTTACAGCACGTCCGGTGACCTGTACACTTGTATTGGGGAACATTTTCCTGGCTGCGGATTTCATCTTGTTAATCGCACGTCCTTCCTCTGTCCTTGAATTTGTATCATTGTCATATCCAGAAGGACCGGCGACCAAGGATCCTATACGGGCAAGTTCATAAGCACAGTGATTGGCAAGTATAGTCTGATACCCAAGATTGCCTATCTCCATTATGAAAAAAAGCATCATGAAGAAAACAGGAAGAACAAGCATAAGCTCTACGGTAACCTGTCCCTTCCTTCCTTCCGCTTTTTTTCTGCTGAATATCGATGGCATAAACCTTCCCTGATTTTCGTCCAGTCTCCCCCCCTCCGTTGGAAGGGAGGAGACGATAAGGACAAAATCTGACAGATTACTGGCCGAGGCTGCCTGCCGCGCCGCTTATCATGCCCTGAATCTGCTCGAATAATCCAGGCATAAACTTTTTAAGTGCCGCACCGGCAACAAGAACCACGCCAACCACAACGGTAAGCATCAGCAGGTACTCAACGGTATTCTGCCCTTTCCTGTTCTTAAAATACTTGTTCATAGTCTCCTCCTTGATTTTATTGTGTATTACCTAAAATCTTCAATATAAGGCTGCATTATAATCTTTCCACCATTTTCAAACTGTTTTCCAACAGCATACTGCAAGGACTTGTACATAGTGGTGAATACAAACAGCAATGACACAGTCACCAGGATATATTCAACAGCTGTCTGTCCAAGCCTCCTGCTTGCAGCCTTTTTTCTTATAATAGCAAAAAACATTGTCAGAACTGAAACCTTACGGCAATCTGGCTTATCTTTCCCAAAGCCCCGGAAGGAACAAACGTATAATCTATGCCCACTCCGTCCCCCAGAGCCTGGGCACTGTAAAGGCCAAAGCCAAAAGACCAGCCTGACATTTCCTGCATACCGAGGGTTTCCAGCGTACTGTCATCCCTGTTCTTGCCCAAGTCATCACTGGGACTGTATCCTACTCGCAATGAAACCTTTCCAACCTGCAACAGCTCTTCTGGAAGTGTCACTTCAACACCGCCGGCCAATACGGCATCCCTGTCTGAATATGCCTTGCTCTCAACATTCGCAGTCAGATATGAGCTAAACCTGAATGCCGCACCAAGCCTCTGCAACTGCACGACTTCCTTTCCACCAGATATATTGGAAGATGAAAATCCAACGGAAAGACGACGGCCTATCTTGAGTATCGCACCAGCATCAAAAACAAATTTGCGATATTCCTTGTAATAGTTGTCTTCAAGGATGCCTTTGGCACTTCCACCAATAAGCAGCCTTTCTAGGAAAAATTCCCTTGCCAAGGCCAGTGATACATAACCATGCCTTACAACAATATCATCATACATGGGAACACCATCACTGTCGCGGTTGTCGAAATCATCTACGCTAGCATAAGACGCATTTAAGCCAAACACCCATTTGTTAGTCTGAAACGGATGAACATAGGCAACATGATTTGCGGAATAATCCTGAAACCATGACAGATGTGCCAGAGACAGTTCCCGCATCTGTGATGAGGCTATGCCGGCAGGGTTTACAAACAAAGCCTCCGCACCCTCGGTTATTGACACACCGGTATTTCCCAAGGCCTGGGCACGTGCCGCGCCCATTGGTATTTTCATAAAGACACCGGCCTCTGTGCCGATATCGTTTTCCTTGGCATTTAAGGAAGGAGCTGCCAACAAGAGCACAGCGAAAATAGCTAAAAGGTTTCGTGTGTATTTCATAATAATATCACTCTTATGGAATCAATATCTTTTTCACGGTCTGGCATATTGCCTTGCTACCATCGGCAGCCTCAAAGCGCAACACCGCATAGTATACACCACGTGCCAGCTTCTTGCCACTGTTGTTTACACCTGGCCAGCATGCCTCGTGAGTATGATTTGTCTCACTGCATTTGCCTTTTCCGTTTATTGATTCGTCAGCTCCTCTCCTGCCATAATTTTTTGAATAAACCATATCGCCAGCAACATTGTATATCTTCATTGAGACATATCCTGTTGCCTTTACAGGTATGCGGAACCAGCCATCTGATCCGGAATACGGATTCGGAGCAAAATATGAATGTTTCTCAAAGCTCTCGCATACATTCGTATTGCCACTTCTTGTGACAGGAATTGTGTATGTTAGTATATTGCCGGAATACGAATCGTAGTCCGTCCTTACCGCGGTGTTTGTTGACAATGTGCCATATATTCCGTCAACCGCCGTTGTGACAGTCGTGCCGAATATTGTAAACACATACGTTCCATCGTCAACTGGGAACATCGTAAGATCCGTTCCATCCCATATATCTTCCACTGCGATACGGGAGGACTTGGTTCCTATTATCCTTTTCACAATGCTGCTGGAAGGTTCGGTATACATTCCGCCACCAGGAACAACAGTGCCAGGCTCATAGATCTTCGTCACAACCTTCATTGGTTCTGACACCTGATAGCTTATTATTCCAGGTGAATCCGGGGCAACTTCCTTTATGGATACGTCATATATCTGCAGTGGAGCAATGTCCGTCACAAAATAGTTTGTCGCAGGCTGTCTAAGTGCTTCTTCCTGATCAGCATCCTCAGCTATGGCATAGAACTTGTAGTATCCATCCTGAACAAAGTCTCCAGCCGAACATGTAAGTCCGCTGGGACTGCTTGTCACAGTCTTTGTGCATTTGCCATCCCAGTAATCCGTATAAGATGTATCTGCATCCCTGCTTTCCGCAATCGTCACTTCTGCGAAAACCTTTGTCGGATCCTGCCAGTCAACAACATTGATGGTGACAGAAGACTGCCTTGAAAGAGAGTACTCTATACTATAAGGAGGAAGTCTTACCGCATCGCTAGAATTGTAAACTGTCGCTATGGTTGGTGAAACCTTGAACTTGTTGAATATGAGCTTTCCTCTTGCCACTGTGACAAAACCATAGGTAAGGTCTGATGCGTACTTGCGAGTACCATCCTGATCCGTATGTGCGGTTATGACAAAAGGATAAACACCGTCTGCAAGCATATTTCCATTATTGTTCTTGCCGTCCCAGGGTTCTGTAAAGTGCATACGGCGAGGCCTTACACCTGTTATTGAGTAAACAATCTTGGAAGCTGGTGCTACCTCCGCATTTGGCCAGTTTTCAGGAACAATCACCGTTCCTGGCTCATAGATGTTCAATGTCACATCCATAGTCTCAGACAATGTATAGCCTATTGTGGCTATAGCGGAGGCAGAACTGAGCAACGGGGATGTCTCTACATCTGTGACACGCAGCAGATTCACAGGTATTGAAAGTGATTTTGAGGAAATCCTGTTTTCCATACAGGTATACGGATCTTCCAATGTAAGCTGTGCCATATATGTGCCACTTGAAACAAAATGTCCCTCGTCATCAAGGCCATCCCACACTTCCTTGTTTTGGAATCCGCCAGGGCGTGCTACACTTGTTATCAGTTTGCGTACACTTGTCGTGCCATCCATCTTGAATATTTCAAGTGATGCCGTAGTATCCCTTGTAGGCATATATGTGAATGAGAAAGGAGACAATCCATAAACAGTCGGAGAAGAACCAAGCATTGTATGCCCGCGTTCAAATGAGGAAAGTATTGGGCCACGCAATATCGGAACAGTGCCAGTGCGTATACGGCTTGTCGTTATTCCAGTCCATTTTTGTCCATTATTGAACTCGCCATTGCTAGGCTTTACAGCAAACATCGCATACACATAGTCTCCGTCGCAAAGAAGATTTCCCTGCTCATCGCGGCCATCCCAATATGTGATTGATGATTTGCGGCGATCCTTTGTCTCTACAAAGGTCCTGATAAGTTTGGCCTCATTACTGTAAACACCTGCTCCATCGCCTGGGGCCTTGTCAAGCTGATCATGAACGATCGTAGTTGTTGTTATAGTAGTACCATCAACAAAACCGTCAAGATGTATGCTGCTAAAATTTGTTCCAGGCTGATATATGCGTACTATTACGGTCGCATCTTCCGTAAGAACATATCCTATATGTGCCTGCTCGGTCGGCCCAGCTCCAAGAGGCTTTATACTTAAATCAGTTATCTGCAGGGGATCCAATGTCATCTGCCTTGTCACACCCATGGCAGTATCAGCACCAAACTCATCGTTCGCATTTGCACTGAATGCGACAAGATATGAGCCAGCAGGCACCATCGCCCCCTGGTCATTGAGTCCATCCCAGTAATCAGCATTCGCAATTGGGGCATTGCTATTGCCTTCGCCTGTCCTTTGTGCGGAATCTATCAATGTTCTTACAAGACATTTCGTACTGCTGATATCAACAGCACTACCCGGTATAGTATCAAAATCGCAATCATGTTCGGCATCCGCGTCAAAAATCCTTATGCTTACCGTAGCATCCTTGGAAAGCTGGTATTTGAAATTGTAAGGGGCAGCCGCGACGACTGATTTTCCCACCGCTGTCACGCTGGAAATAACATTGTGAACATCAACCACGTCAACACGAACGGGAATCTGGTTCTGTCCGGGATATGCGGCAGTCTGCTGAACGTCCACCTGCGTACCCTGGGATGACTGCTGATTTGTCTTGACTATCGCACGGAAGCCATAAAAACCATTGGTCTTGCCAAAATCGCCAGCCAGGTTGTAGCTACCATCCCAGGCGGCACAGAATGTACCGAAATCCTGAGGGCCACTTGACACATAGCTCCAATCGCCACCAGCCTTACAGGCCTGATCATCAACACTACCAGAATTATCGCAGAAACGACATCTTCTTCCATTACCCAGATTGAATACAGATATGGTCTTTATGGCTGGAGATGAACTGGAATCCAATGGATTTGCTCCGTCGGCAAACTTGAATATTTCAAAAACCAGTTCGTCCACACCAAAGGATATTGGGGCAGTGCTGGAAGTGCATTGCACACTGGCACAAAGCATTAGGCAGGAATTGGGATAAAAGAATTTATAGTTTGCCTTGTCGGTAGAAATGTCAGCAGGCATTTCGGTTCCACTAATTGTCTTCAATTTTGGAGCAGTCCCATACTGATCCACAGGCTGATCAAATTCTATCTTGGCGGAATACTTCCAGATGTCATCTCCTGGAGAAATAATAGAGGATACATTCGCAGTATAAGCAGTATTCCCATCGGCCGCGCTACCGTCCATACTAGCCTTTTTATCAGCAGTTAGTCTTGGGAAATTACAGTAGGCATTGTTATCGTTTTTTCCATACGGATAATAAACGCCCAGATCATTTATATACAGATTTTGGGCAAAGGCCGCCGGAGCCATACACAATGTGACGATAATCAGAAACAGAAATCTATTGAAAAGTTTTCTCATATAAAGCTCTCAAAAAAACATTATATATTTAGAATTGTAGTTTTTTTACTATTGGCAAATCAATAAGGATTTTGTTTTTTCCTTGTTTTTTTGCATAAAAGCCACGGAAAAATCACCTTGTTCCGGGCTTTTTCATTGCCTCGAGCCTTGCACGCACCTCGGCATACCCAGGTTCAAGAGTCGAATACGACTTAAATCCGTTCCGTCCATGATCCTTTACCCAGTACAGTGCCAGATCCGCATTGTTCTTGAGTATCTCAATGGTATCACCATCATCAGGCATTGTGGCAATACCCATGCTTACAGATACCTTTATAATGCGTCCGTCCCCGGCATCAATACGCAAAGCATCAATGGCCTTTTTAAGACGCTCCGCCAGACCTTTGGCATCACGAGAAGAGGACTGCGGCAGGAATATGACCATCTCATCACCGCCAAAACGTCCTGGGAAGTCTATCTTCGTCCTTATGGTCTTCATTACCGTGTTGGCAACGGCTTTTAAGACCTCATCACCTATACGATGGCTGTAGCGATCATTGATCTCCTTGAAAAGGTCAATATCCACGAACATAAACGACAGCTTGTGTCCATACCTTATGGAACGCATTGCCTCTTCCTGTAGACGCTCATCAAAATATGTACGCAATGGCAGACGTGTAAGGGCATCATACTTTGCCATGGACTGCACCTTTTTGAACAGCTTTATGTTGTGTACTGCCAATGCCATCTGTGTACCTATTGAACGCAGAAGGGCAAGTTCCTGCCTGTCTATCGGCTGAAGACTGGTAAAGTTGTCTCCTATCATAAGGCCTATGGTTTCACCACCGACGACAAGTGGCACGTATGCTATGTAATCCTTGTACTTGTCAAGAAAGGCCTCCGGCGTCCTGTTTAGTATTATGTCCGCAAAACGGTGAAATCCGGGTTCAAGAGGTATCTGCTCCAGTGAAAGATCCTTGACCTTGCCAGTTATGTCTACGGAAAGCTCTCCCCTTAGCATATCAGGGCCGCCAAAATCCGAACCGCCCTGCCTGTCCTTTCTGTCTATCAGGAAAAGCCTTACCCTGTCAAAACCAAACTGCATCTGCACTCCGGAAAGAATAGCACGAAGGCTGTCATCCTTTTCCTGTGCCACCGTGGAGTCCTCCCCACCCGCAATCCTGGACTGCTTGTTAAGGCTTTTTGCAAAAACCTCCGCGAGAGATGTGACAGCCCTTAGATTTGTCTTATGTGTTTTAAGAAGTGAGGAATACTCATACCTATAATAACTCACGAGATGGCTTTCCATAAAAAAAGATATCTCATTAATTTCCTCTGGAGAGAACGGCTTGTGTCCCAGTCTTCTTTCCATTCGCACAAGCCCCACCCTGACCTGTACATTCTTTGTCTTTTCGTAATTGTCCTCGGAAATTTCCCCAGCCTCAAAGGAAAATGGATAATACAGATGCAGTCCACATGGCAATGATGCCGCGACGGGATTCATTGTCTCCAAGGCACGGAAGACCGGGGTATTTGGCACAGGGCGTATATGATCCTCGTGATCGTAGGAAAATCCGCCGGAATTGCACACACGCAGATGCAGCAGCCTGTAGCGGGTATCGTATTCATAAAAGGAAGCACCGTCCAACGGGAATGCGGCACATAGCTTGGCCAAAACGTCCCGAATGAAGGACGCATATCCTCCGAATGTGCTGTTTATAAATATATTGCCCTGGTTTTTCTTCATGTTCAATCCAATGTAAGAAGATAATCCGCCTCACCCTGTGCGGTTATAAGACCCGTACGCAGGTCTTCCTTGAAGTAAGTCCCTTCAGATATTTTTAGTGAAAGCTGCCAAAGCAGACGCTGCAAAAGAATTTCCGCCGATGGATAAAAGGAAAAATTGGGCAAGGCCTCGGAGTGGCTGAAAATATGTGTGAAAGCCTCCGGCTCTTTATCAAGCCTGCTTTGAAGTGCCTTATCAAGACATGGAAAAACACCAAAATAATCGGCAAAAATACCAGCATTCGTGCCAGAGGACAGCCATTCCACGAGGTTCATAGCATCTTTTCTATACAACGACGAGGCTGAAACCGCAAGATTGTTTACCAGCAGCAGTCCACCACCCTTGGAACAGCCAGGATAAGGCAGAACCTGCATCGCACCCCCCAGATGCAACGGCCTTCTCGAGGAAAGCATGAATGTGCAATCCTTGCCCGGCATATACCCGTTTTCAAAACGGTCAGTGCTGAACAGGCATATATATCCGTCCAAAGCCAGATCCAGCCAATCCTGTATTCCGCTGCTTGTCTCGTCGCGGGTAAACGTGGCACGGGTGAAATCGTCAGAATACAGTCCTCCACGTCTGGCCCATATTCTCGGCAGAACCTCTCCCAGTCCCGCAGCACCTGATGAACCCGGAACGGAAAGCAGCCTGTGATTATGGAATTTGGACGAGGAGGCCATATTATCCAGAATCTCCCTAAATCCTTTCCAAGAGCCTAGATCTTCCGACGGGTTTTTACAAAACTCGCATACAGTTTCCGCCCTGTAATACAGGGCAGGAGACTTTACCCACCAGGGAACGGAATAAATTTCCTCATCGCCATGACGACAAAGCTCATCCATAACCGGGGCAGGATAGGACTTTCTGTCGGACAAGGTACTTATATATGGTTTCAGATTTGCAAGCAATCCGAGTGAGCTGAAACGCCTGGTCCAGTTAAGCGGCAGCTCCATAACGTCCGGCAATGGATTGCCAGCAGGATCACGCAGATTGGCGAAAAGGCTGCGCCAGAGATTGCTGCGGCTTTTGACCTCCACGGATATCCTGCTTGTATCGCCGGAGGTATAGCGGTATATAAGGCCACGGAAGGCCTGATGCTTGCGATTATCGTAATCTGACAAAAGCCATACTCTCATAATCAGTTCCCCACTCCGGGTCTATTATCTATCCACGACGCGGAGGACAGGACCGGGTCTGGCCTTATACCGCCACGCCATCTGCCTGCCTGTAGCCGCCGCAATCCGCATAAAGTAATCATTGCCGCATTGTCCGAGCAGTACTGTCGCTCCGAAAAACGTACTTCCAGCCCCTTTACGGCAGAAAATGCCCTTCTCAGTGTGCCATTTGCGGAAACTCCGCCACCTATGGCTATACGGCTTATATTATATCTTGCGGCGGCGTATCTTACCTTGTAAATCAACGTATCTATTACCGAGTTTTGAAACTCCCTGCAGACAAGCTGCTTCTGCTCCGTCGTAGGAACTGGATTCTTTTGCAGGTAATAACTTACAGCCGTCTTTAAACCGCTAAAGGAAAATTCCATTGTCCCCTTCATATAAGGCCTGGGAAATTTTGGCAATTCGGATTGTGCGATCCTGCCGTTCCTTATCAGTTCCTCGGCCTGCAAGGCGAGTCTCTCTACCTCCGGCCCTCCGGGGTATGGAATATGCAGCAGCTTTGCAACCTTGTCAAATGCCTCGCCGGCGGCATCGTCCCTTGTGCGGCCAATAACCCTGTAATCACCATATCCACGAACAAGCCACATTTCCGTATGTCCGCCTGAAACCAGCAATGCTATTAGGGGAAACTCCAAGGGACGGCCTATTTTCCCGTTTTCAAACTCACAGGCAAGCAGATGCCCTTCAAGATGGTTTACACCTATCAGTGGCACGTTGAAATGCCTTGCGGCGGTCTCAGCAGCCATTCTGCCAACCATGAGGGAGCCTGGCAATCCCGGTCCACGGGAAAAGACCACGGCATCAACGCAGCCGGGCAAATCGGGGTCAATTCCGGCCTGTTCCAATGCGGCAGAAAGCACCGACGGCATTTTTTCCAAATGTGCACGACTGGCAAGCTCCGGCACTACGCCGTTATAGGAACTGTGCAATGGTATCTGCGTATACACATAATTGGACAGCAGCACCCCATTATCCAGGACTGCTGCCGATGTCTCGTCGCAAGTTGTCTCTATTGCTAGTATTCTCATTAACAATGCTCAAAAATCAGCCGACATATAAAGCATACATCAGCTTTTGACAAATTTCAAGGGCATTAATGCCTTATTCGGCCTCCTCGGGGTTGGATCCCGCCTCTTTTGGCTCTTCCTTGTCATTTTTTGACATCATTCCAAGAACATCCCTTGCCCTAAGGATCTCCGCCGCACGCTCTATGACCTCATCGTGCACCCTTTCTTCATTTTTGGCATCTTTTTCTGATTTTTTGTCTATTTTTTCGTCCTTTTTGTCAGTTTTTTTGCCTTTTTTGCTGTCTTTTGCGGATTTTTTATCCTTTTTTGACGTAGAATCATCATCAGGATAGTAAATGTCGTCGTTCTGCTCCTGCAAATACAGCTTCTTTTCCACTTCCAGGGTCTGTGTGACTGTAAAATCAGGCTCTATGCCACCCGTTTTCTTTTCCGAATCACGCATTATGGACTTTCCGCTCGGAGTGTAATATTTTGCAACGGTTATCTTTAATGCGGATTTGTCGGATAAGGGGATCATGCTTTGCACACTGGCCTTGCCGTATGAACGTTCTCCGACGATCAACGCACGCTTGTTGTCCTGCAACGCTCCTGAAACAATCTCGCTTGAAGACGCTGAGAAACGGTTTACAAGCACTATCAGAGGAATGTCAGGGTACAATGCCTTTGATCCGGCACGAAATTCCTGATAGCTTTCCTGTTTGCGTCCCTTCGTGTATACGATCATCTTCTTGTCGCTCAAAAACAGTTTGGATATGTCTATGGCACCGGTGAGAAGGCCACCAGGATTATAACGAAGATCCAGTATCAGTGAATCCATGCCCTTTCCGAGCATTTCGTCCATCGCATTCTTGAAATCCTCTGTCACATGTCCGGTAAATTCTATAATCTTGATATAGCCAACCTTGTCGTCAATCATGTGCCATTTCACATTGTCCGATACGATGATTTCACGTTTCAGGCTTATGTCCTTTTCGGTACGCTCCTCGCCATCCTTGTCTTTCGCACGGGAAATTGTAATGGTTATGGGAGTACCTGGCTTTCCACGCATTTTCTTGACGGAATCCTCCAGTGTCTGATCCTTTGTGCTTTCCCCATTTATTTTTACAATCCTGTCTCCTGGCATTATCTTCGCACGCCAGGCCGGGGTCTTTGGCATAGGGGTTGCCACGGTCAGCCATCCATCACGTATTTCCACACGTATTCCCAGGCCGCCAAACTCGCCGTCGGTATCACTCTTTATCCGTTCATAATCATCCGGCTCCATAAATACTGAATAGTCGTCAAGAGTGGATGTCATTCCCTTGGCCGCACCATAAATCAGCTTTTTGGGATCTACTTCCTCTACATAGTTGCTGCGGATAAGGCTCATCACATCTATGAGTATCTTCAAACCCTCATAAGTCTTATCCATCGCGTGATTTATGTATGGGAATGCCGCGCCAAGAAACACGGCCATCATTACCGAATATAGGAATTTGCGTTTTTTGTCCATAATCAAACCTTCAATCCGCTCAAACAATAGCAGATATAAAACCTCATACTATAAATTATATTAATTTATCTTGCACTATATAAATTGGTTTTGAATCCTATCTCAGGTATATCTCAGGATTTAGCGTCTTTCCCTCTTGCGCGCCACCCGGCATATAATAAAAAGTTATGCCATAGGAATACTTTCCTTCCGTATGAATCTGACTGGAATACCCAAGAATGGATCCCACCTGCACCTTGCCACCGTTCTTCTGGGATATATTATTTACATATTCGTATATCGTGAAAAGACTTTTTTTCTCATTCCATACGGACACAAAATTTAATGACTTATTTACATTTACTGTTCCCTCAATTATGCTTTTTATAGGCATACTGCGTGCTGTTTCAACAACAACTTTTTGATTCCCAGCAGAAAAATGATGCAATATACTGCCTTCCGCTGGCCATTGCAATGAATGTGGAGCAATAGACAAGGATGCGGAAGAGGCCGTAGAAGAAGTCTGCCTGGGCTGCGTTGTTGTAGTCTTTGCCGTTGAAGTCTTGGAAGAGGCGGCCTTTGCGGCTGCCGCCTTTTTACGTTCCGCCTCTATCTGTTTGAACAGCTTGTTCAGGGCTGTCTTCAGTGCGGCTTCCTGCTTTTTCAGCTTGGCAATCTCCGCCTGTTTCTGCCTGGCCTTATTATCCAATGTTCTGGATTCCTTTTTTGACTTGTTGGCATCATGCTGGGCAAGATATCGGTCGTATTCTATCTGCTTAAGGGATTTGTTTATCTTTGTCGCGTTTTTTTCCGCCTGTTCCTGTTCTATGTATTTCAAGGAAAGTCCTGATGCTGTTTCCATCAGTATATGCCGGACAAGTATTTTCTTTCTAAGCTCTGCTCGTCCATAATAGTCTGATGATGTCGCATTCAGCTTGAACTGGTTAAGCAACATTCCAGTAAAATTTCCTGCCTCCATCTTTACCGCAGCCTCTATGCTCTCCTTCTCCCTCTGGTATTTGGCCGCATCCTGCTTGCTTTTCTCATATTTTTTTCTTAATTCTATTGCATCTTCCTGACGATCAGCACCCTTTTTCTTCTTTTCATTTGACTTTTTAAGATATAATTCCGCATCCTTTTGCGCCTTTTTCAGCTTGTTCTGAACCTCATTAAGTTTTTTCTGATTCTGCGTGACATTGGAAGATCCGGAAGCGGCATGGGATACAGGAACAAATCCCCCGCAAATCTGGCAGAACAGGAAAAAGCCTGAAACAATGATTATTTTTTCCATATCCGTATCCCCCATCCAAACAATGCGCAGCAGAGAACAAGCAGAACCTGTGCGGATGGGACAGTCCATGACCAGAACATATCAACACCGCGTACAGGCAGCAGGAATATACATATAGTGACAAATGCCGCGATTCCGGCAAAAAGGCCAGTCAGAAGATAATGAAAATCCTCACCCATAAGATTTGCAAAGGCCTGGCTTGCGGATTTCCTACAGGCAATTGCCAGCAATACAAAAAGAATTATCAGCATTGCTGAAAACGACAACGCTACACCAGTAAATCTTTTGTAAAATATGAAATGCCTTATGGCCTCCGCCTCTTTTTCCTTGTATTGTGCGTCAGATATCTGTTCAAGCATAAGCAGCTTGTTTACTATTTCGGAGAAAAAAACAAGTCCATCCTCTTCAACCCTTACTTCCCATACGTCGGGCAATGGATTGGTATTTTTGCCGGTTTTCATAACGGAATCAACAAGTTCCATGTCATCCGCCTTTATCTGATCCAGAAGCATTTCCTTTGACAGAAAGCTTACCTGTCTGACACCTGCGGTTTCCTTGATAAGGTCTGTGACATTCTCAAACTGGTCAGTAGTAACTTTTGAATCTGCTGTAAGCAGTATTACACAGTCTTCTGACATTTTAGCAACCAGCTTGCCTGCCTGGTTATGAACAAAAAACAACATCTCGGCAATCAATGCGACAGCAAAAACCAGAATGGCAACAAGCAAAATGTCATTCTGTCTACGGGGAACAGATGTATTTTCCATTTTCTGTTCAGGCACAGACTGTTCTACGGTCTCTTCCTCCCTATCAATTTTCACATTAACATTAACTTTTCTTTTCAAACTTTTCATAAGATCCCTGCCATACAAGTATATATCAACAAAACAACTGCACTTTTCTATTAAACATAAAGGGCAATGAGAATGTCAAGTATAATTATTTTATATAATGATAAAATGCTATTGCACAACATTTTGAGCATAATCCTGATTTTCTCATGGCCTGTAGCCGTTGGAATTGCAGTATTTTCACTTTTTAATTTTTTCAAGCAGGAAGACAGGCTATCATTACTGTGCCTTGCCATTTTTGCCACAATAATGATTTACGGGAATTTTTCGCAGCCTGTACGCGGAGGATATGACAACAAACATGATTTTGCCTCAATTTCCGTAAGACTTGACCAGAATCTCGCACTTTATTCATATAAGGAAGTAGCCCCAGTACTTCTGAAGGGAGTTATTGACAATATAAGCGGAAACAGTCTCAAGGCCATTCTGTACGCAAACAGGCTGCTACCTGTTTTTTCAATGCTGCTACTGTATGCCGCATTTCGCAGGGCAGGAGCTGGCAAGGCAGGCAGTCTCGCAGGGATAGCCTTAATATTCTTCAACTTTCATACATTCCTAAATTCATCTTCCTTTAGCACAACTAGTAGTGCGTTTTTGGCATTCTCATTGGCAATTGCGGCTATCCTGTCAGCTTATGGCAAGAAAAAAATATGCGAATCTGACATTGTATGGATTTTTTCCGCTACAGCACTTGTCACAATGTCAAGAATAGAGCATATACCGGCCCTTGTCCTTATATCTGCCGCTCTGGCCTATTCGGCAATAAGGAAAAAAGATCCTATTCTAAAAAATCCAAACTCACTGCTTGTTTCATTTGTAGGAATTGCCGGCATTGCCGTATGTATGTTCTTCCAGCTCAGCTTTACGCCGCAAAAGCTGCTACATGGGATTTCACCAGTGGCAAATTTCGCAATGCAAATGCTTGCGGAAAATATGTATATCCTGCTATCTTCCAATCCGGCAGGGGCATTTCCCGCACTTATGGAACAGTCAGGGGCAGGTTCAATATATTTTGAGCTTACGCAGACGCATCCTTTCAGACTGCTATCCCCTTCATTGTTCGGAATTGGAGGATTTCTGTTGCTGGCATTTCTCTCCATACCGTTCATTTGCTGTATAAGACAGGCGATAAGACGGGAATATTCAAAAACAAACACAATGATTCTGGCCTTGGGATTCGTATTTGTCTATTTTATGACTATTTACAGCTGGCAGGATCATTATCCCCTGCATTTTATTCGGCACAGGCTTTTCATGATGATACCTGTAGCCGCGATAGGGGCATTTTCCGCAAGCCACATATACAACTATTGCACGGGAAGGCTCAGACAGTCAAAAACGGCAATGTCCGCCATAATCATCGCATTATGCCTGTCCTACTGCGGCATAAACCTGTCCGTCGCAGGGAAACTGGGCAACACATTGCGTTCAAACGACATTGAATGGGATTTCCTGCTGAAAAATCAAAACACGATTAGAGGAAATTACCAGATTGCCACAACCGTATTCAATAACAGGAATCCGTTTATGCGTCTTTATTTTTCCAATGGCAATGAGGCAGGCAAGCCACTGCTTTACTATGTTTCCCCGGAAAATTACTCTTTTGCCGAGAAACCAAGGAATTTGAAGCCTGATCCTTTTTTAAAGCCATTCATAACGAGGGAGTTCAATCATCGTTTTTACACTACCGACCCGTTGGAATCGCATGACAACATCAGGACAGGTATAGGTTTCTACAGTCTGAAGGAAGACAATGCGGCAGTGAAAAAGGCAATTATGTCTGGACTAATCGCATTATCCGATGGCAATTACGTCCTTGCCAAAAAATATGCCGAGTCAATGAACGACATAGACGAGTTAAGCCCACATGCGCACTTTTTACGTCTGATTGCCTTTTCTGCCGCTGATGACAGCTCAGAAGCGGATATGGAAATGGAATATTTCGACAGCACACTGCTCGCACTGTATGACAGGAAAGGACTGGAAATGTCAAAGAAACAGTTTGCCATGCAGAAGGACGCTATGTCAAAAACAGTAAGGGACAGTCTTTTGCCAAATGTATACATGTCTCTGGACAATATATGGTATATATCGTCCTACCCGGTCAATAATGAAGTGTCAACCTCTGACGAGAAAGATATAAAGGTTTAAAAATTATGAAAATTCTTTTCGCCTCACTCATAGCCGTATCCTGGATCGCAGTCCTTGCCTTTTCAATAAGATTCATTTTTGTATCTTTCAGGAATGAGAAGATACGGACTACGGACATATTGTGCCTGACAGGAATAGCGGCATTAATGCTTTTTTCAACATTCTATGTAGCACCGACGGGAGGATATGATATAGAATGTGTGTTCAAGATTATAGGCAATTCCTTTTTCAACATGGATCAGCTGTTCAGCGACAAGGAAATAGCTCCAATATTCATAAAGGAACTTGCAGATCGCACGACGGGATTCAGCCTGTACGGCTTTCTTACCCTGAACAGGATTATGCCAGTTTTCTCAATGCTGCTTTTTTACTCAGGATTGAGACAGACAAAAATCAGCTCGGAAATATGCCTTTTCTCCTCGGCAATACTTTTCTTAAACTTCAATTCCCTGTTCAATTCCGCGTCTTTCAATACAGCTCCCATTATAAGCCTTGCATATATCTCGTTTTTCACGGCATTCCTGCATCTGACAGCCATGTCGGAAGAAAAATCCCCGTACCTTTCCCTGATATGGCTTTTCCTATCCTCTTTCCTGTTGGTAATGTCAAGGGTGGAGCTAGCACCTGTAATTTTCATAATTCTTTCAGCCAGCGCTATCAAATTATTAGTGTATAACAGGCCTTGTTTAAAAAAGCCACAGCTAATTGCAATAGTCGCGACAGGAGTCTTGCTTTTATTATCGGCATTTGTCATAGAGATGTCATACAGGCCAATGGGGCTTCTCCTACGATTTACGCCGTTTTCCAACTTCAATATGCAGTTCATAGCTGAAAACCTCTCTGTCGTTTTTTCCCAATATCCCCATGAGCAGATTCCTGCCGTTTTCAGACAATTCAGCATATCAGCGGCAATACTGATGTTATTTTTCATGCTGCCATTGCTATTCATAAGCAAATTGAAAACCGACGGGAAATATATTGAAATTCCAGCTTTTTTCGCAATTGCCGTCTATTCATGTGTTATTTATCACTGGCAGGATCAATATCCTTTGGAATTTATAAGGCACAGACTGTTTTTGTATATCCCATTCGCATATATTACGGCATATTCACTACATCTGATAGGAACTTTATCCAAAAAGGAAAAAATATTTGACATATTGATTCTATCTGCCGCCCTTGTTTATTCCGTGTTGAATGTAAGGACAGCCATGACAATTGACAAGAATTTCGCAAATGATCTCGAGAGAACGGAATGGAAAATGCTCATCGGAAGTCAGAACACGATAGGGAAAAAATATGTTGTAAAACCGCTTTTCGTGCTGCCGCCCAATGATGATATAAATCTCAAAAAGAAATTCTTTGAACACTATTATAATCGTGGAAAGAACAGCAAATATCCGGAAATAGTATACATTTCTGTCGGGGAGCTTTCCGGCATAATAACGCCAAGGGAAAAGGAGGATTTGAAAAAAAACCTCATTCCTGTTGCAACATGGGGCAATGACAGCATAATAAGACCAGGTTTCTACATGTTCAAAAACAAGAACGCGTTCAAGCAATCCGTGCATTACAGTCTGATAAAATATGGAATAGGAGAGATAATATACGGAGATTTCGAGAAGGCATTGGCGTTTTTTGACAAGGCGGCACAGCAGGAATGTGATGGCAATTGCTTTACCGTCTACAAATTCCTCGCAAGCGCGGCTGCCGGCGACAATGAAAGGGCAAATGCGGAAGCAAACCTGATACGTCGGGATCTCGTATCAAATCTGCAACAGGGAAATGCAAATACAAGCGATATAGAGACAGCAATGCGTCAGGCGGCAGAAGACAATGGCAAGAAATTGAAAATTTCCGCCAGACAATGCCTCGGATATGACATGCGTTTTTGCGAGAAAATCCTATGGGATTATATGGCGAATCCGTTGTATATTGATTGAAACATAATCAACGGGCAAAAAAAACAGCCTCTTCACAGAGGCTGTTTTTTTATAGGCTGTATAAATTACAGCAACTCGGCGACAAGACCTGCCAGGCGGCTGCGTTCCGTCTTGGAGAATGTCAGATGTCCGTAAATATCCTGTCCCCTCATACGGGAAATAAGATAGGTCAGGCCGTTTGATGCCACGTCCAGATACGGGCTGTCAATCTGATATGGGTCTCCGGTGACAACAACCTTAGTTCCCTCACCTGCACGGGAAAGAATTGTCTTCATCTCATGCGGGGTCAGGTTCTGTGCGTCATCGACAATCATATACTGGTTCGGCAGGGAGCGTCCCCTGATGTGGGACACGGATGCCAGCTCTATCTTCTCATTGTCCATAAGATACTGCATCTGCTCGGCGGCGGAATCCTGATGTTTCTTGTCCATCAGTATTTCAAGATTGTCGTAGATCGCCCCCATCCAGGTGGCCAGCTTCTCGTCCTTTGAACCGGGAAGGAATCCTATATCCTTTCCGACGGAGACAATCGGGCGGCAAATAACCAGCTTGCGATAAATGTTCTGCTCAATGGCCTGTTGCAATCCACATGCCAGAGTAACAATGGTCTTGCCTGTTCCGGCTGATCCCAGCAATGTGACCAGGTTTACCTTCGGATCAAGCAGCAGCTCCATGGCAAAACGCTGTTCCTTGCTGCGAGGCTGTATTCCCCAAGGAGACGGATTGGAAGAAAGCAGCCTTATCTTGTTCACATCGTCGTAGGCTACGCGTGCCATTGCTGTCTTTTTAGCATCCTCATGGGCACGGAGAATCAGAAACTCATTCGGGGCAAGTTCCTTTACGGGATTTTTCGCTTCCTTGTTCTTGTAAAGCAGATCTATAAGTTCCGCTGGCACTTCCTGTTCTGAAAAACCACCATAAAGCTCGTCTACGTTTACCTTGTCAGTCGTGTAATCCTGAACATTAAGTCCAAGAGCTTCTGCCTTCAGACGGAGATTTATGTCCTTTGAAACTACTACGACCTTGTGTTTCTTTTTAAAATGATGCCACGCATTGTTAAGGATGCGGTTATCCATCTCGGCGAAACTAAGTTCCTTGGGAAGGACGTTCTCCTGATTAAGCTCCACTATAAGCGTGCCGCCATTGTCCATTTTTACGCCCTCATTAAGGCGGCCCTTGGAGCGAAGCTCGTCCAACTTGCGGGAAACAATGCGGACCGCACGGCCTCTCTCGTCTGAATGAACCTTGAAGCGGTCAAGCTCCTCTATTACGGAAATCGGGATAATTACTGTGTTGTCCTCAAACCTCGTGAATGAAAGCGGGTCATGTATAAGGACATTTGTGTCAAGTATGAACATCTTTTTCATAAATCTACCTCCGTATTCTCGGCAGGGAAACTGCCATTCCCTGCCTTTTTTATTTTAGCATAAATTATTTAGAGATGTTAAAAATGGCTCTGTATAAGATTTGTCACAAAATTTTTTAATCATAACCCCTTTAATGGATATAGCCGTTAAAACAATGTTAAATAAACAATCAAAAACAAAGATTAAAAAATCACACTAATGTTTGGCACGTTCTTTTGGGAGAAATGAACCACATAAAGGCAAAGGAGAACACTCCCATCTTTTGCCATAATTTCCGTTCCCAGGAATCATATCCCAGCAGAATGCAATCCAGTATTTGCCAAGCCCTCCCCCCGCCTCTTCAATACGATGTAGGCTTGCGCAGTTTCTTTCTGCTGAAGTCGGAATGCCGTTTACTTGGCTTGGATATCCAAATGTAAAATAACTCAAATTGCTTAGTCCTATATCCAGTTGTTCATGAAACCAAGTATACTCTCCTTTCTGCATGTAGTATCTTTCTTCCGAAGAGGCTATTGCAGACAGAGCATTTATTGCTTCTGAAGCCCTAGATTTCTCTACCGAAATAAAATACTTCGGCATTGCCACAGAAGCTAATATCCCCATTATCAGCACCACTACCAACAATTCTATCAGTGTAAATCCTTTTCTCATTGTCTTATCTTTTTTGAAAAAATCAACGCAGTATACGCCGCCTTTATGGCAAGTATACCATATACGCCGCCAACGATCTCGGCGCAGCCGACGTTCAGTTTCTAGTTTAATCCTTCCGTATTAAACCAAAAGGTTTACCCTCCCGGTCAAGGCGGGAGGGTTTGACAAGACAGATAATTTTGGCATTGAAAAACCTCCGTGCTAAAGTGCACGGAAGTTTTTAGGCTGGATTATATTATTTTTACTGTTGAGATGTTGAAACAAGGCTGGCATGGCAATTAAGGATTTTTCCTCAATTGCTCATTACTCATTGCTAATTGCTCATTAAAAAACGCAGAAAAAATGCCTTTTTCTGCGTTTTCCTATTTTCCCGATTGTTCAAAAAATCAGAAAACCCTGCAAGCTATGCACTTCAGGTATTCTCCCTCCGGGTATTCCGCCGCAACTGGGTGATCGCCACCAGCTCCTGATTTACGCAGTATCTGCAGCTTGCGTCCTGCGGCATGTCCTGCCCCTCGGACAATCCAGTTAAATTCCTTCATATCAACGAGACCGCTGCATGAGCAGGTTATGAAAATCCCCCCCGGCTTCACCAGGGAAAGGGCAATGCGGTTGAAATCGCGGTATTTGAACAGTCCGTATTCATAATCGTCGCGGCTGGCGATTAGCTTGTACGGGTCAAGTATAACCATGTCATACTGTTTTTTGTTGGCAATCATCTGCCTCATGTACATAAAAGCGTCGCCGCATACACAGTCCACCCTTACCTGGTTGATGTTCGCATTTCTCTTGCACTGGGCGGATGCGGCCTGATCCAGTTCCACGCAGGTGACGGATTTCGCCCCGGCCTTTGCCGCATAAATACCGAAACCTCCTGTATACGAGCATAGATCAAGCACGGCCTTGTCCTTGGCAAGACTTGCGGCAAAGGCCCTGTTGTCCCTCTGGTCGCAGAAAAATCCTGTCTTGAAACCGGCACGCAGATTGACCTCAAAAAGCACTCCGTTTTCCGTTATCCTTGTGCGGCTGCCCTTGCCAAGGTCAGGCTGTTCCGGCAATTCAAACCCTTCCATTTCCTGCGTATGAGAGGTTGCACGGTGATGGAATCTGGCATTTGGAAAATGTTTCAAAAATGCCTGCTCTATCTTTTCTGCCAATTTGAACATTCCGACGGAGTAAAATTCCAAGACAATATTGTCATTGTAATAATCAGCCGTCAGACCGGGCATTCCGTCCGCATAGTCATGTATCAGACGGCAGGCATTTCCTGTGTCAAAAATTTTGAGAATGTCCCGTCGCAGCTCCACGGCCCTTGTGATTTTCTCGTCAAGATATTTTTCTATCGTGAAATCAGCAAGATTTTCCCTGGTCAGGATTCGTATGCATATCTGGCTGCGGGGATTGTAAATGGCTACGCCGTAAAGTCTGCCGTTTTTGTCATATACGGCGACGAGGTCTCCCTGTTTCGCATTCCTGTCCGCGGATGCGATCATTCTGCGGTACGCATTAGGGCCGGCAGGGGCATGGGAAAGCCTTATTTTCGGCAGACCCAGCTCTATCGCAGGTTGTGCCGCCGCAGAGTACTGCTCCTCTGAAATTTCAGCCTCATTTTCAAGTTTTTCTTCCTTATAATCTTCTTTTTCGTTTTTCATAAATTTGTCCCAAAAATTAAAATTTTTATTTTTTATTCAAATTTTTCAATTTGCAAATTTTTTCCTCAATTTTAAAAATTCGCAAAAAATCTTGTTTTCATCAAAATTAATTTCACAACTATTCAATACGTCATTGCGAGGAATGAAATGACGAAGCAATCTTTTGTTATATAAAAATCAGAGTTTTCCGAATCAGATTGCTTCACTACCGTTCGCAATGACGATATAAGGAATTTCCTAAACTACTCACTACTAACTCCTAACTTCTAACTTGAAACACGGAAAAAGCACTTTTTCCGTGTTTTATTAATAATCCCTCGCCGCTCCGGGTTCTCGCCATGGGCGCCAGTATTCTCTTGCCTTTTCCTCAAGATCCTCCTTGTGAGCCTCGTTCATCTTCAGCGATATTATGAAAAAAACGTCCTTGACACCGCCGGGACGGGAGCGGAAACTTAGCCTCGTGCGAAAATCGTGGAAATCCTTGTGCAAGGTGAGCGTCTTTTCAAAGAAATTAAGACTATCGGACCTGCCTTTTGCCGCGACAGCACGAATACGAAGTATTCCTTCCAATCTCCATGTTGCCGTCGGATAAAGTTTCAGACCGAATGAGTTATGGAAAAGCCATGCCCCGTCGTCATCTGCCGCTTCCGAGTATTTGGAAATGCCCAATCCGTAATAATTTTCATTGTTGCCTGCACGTCCCTGCATTATGAAGCTGTTGGTGCTACCATAAAAATCATAAGTGTCCTGTATGAATATATTGTATTTGTCAGACGGCGAATACGACAATTCGGCAACAAGGGGCGTCATTCTCTGCCTGGCCTGGGCATCAAAATAATTCCTATTGTCATATCCTGCCTTGGCACGGAAATGCGTCTTGTAATTTGGCACAATAAACATATCCGCATAAATCTCACGTCTTTCCTGTCCCTTGTCCTCTGCTGAAAGATCGTCCTTCCATTTGCCGCTTATTGTCCTCTGCGTATGTGCATATCCTATGTCAAAGGAACCCCATTTCTGCGAAAAACGCAGGTTCAGCTTGCCGCCATAACGCCCTATCCACTGATCCGCATTGGCAGTGTCCGTGGAAAGCAGCATTGTCTCGCTTGCGAATGCCGACGGAGCGAACGTAATATGCTTCACAATTGGGATTGACTTGTAAACAGTCCATTCCGCCTTTCCCTTTGTCTGATAATCCTCCCAGAAATGATCCCTGCCTTTTTCAATATATGTATTGAAGCTGTTAAGCCACGGTGTCTTGAAAATGCTGAAAGGAACTGTGAAAAAATCAAGTCTCGGCGTATGCTCCTCTTCCCTTATGAAATCCTGAAGAGTGTCCTCCGGCTTCAGGTCGCGCCGTCTCGCACTTATCCTCGTTATCGTATACTTGCTTTGCCTTGTGAATGCCACGCTGGCGTATTTGTCCTCGCTTACGGCAAATGGATTGTCCCTGAAATAATGATTGTTGAACTCCGGGTCGGACATGAGCCGGAAATATGCCTGGCTGTAATAATGTGCCGTCGCAGACTCATTGAAATTGTTGAAGGAATGCCAATATCCGCCAGTCACTGCCCATCGGTCAAAAGATTCGCCGGATTCCCTTATCCGATACAGTGAAATATTGGAAATGTTCTTTTCCGGGCGACGGAAATCAAATTCCATGCCTGTTCCGAGGCCTTTTTTTGCAAAGTAGTCCAGATATGCCTTTACCTTGGCCTCGCGGTTTATCTTGTATACGAGATTGGTCTTCAAATATGGTCCATTGCGTGAATCATATCCGGGAAAAAGATAGGTGGTGAAAGGCGTTCCCTCGCCGTCCGGCTTGAACAGCACAGGAAAGTAGAAAACCGGCACCTTGCCTATGTAAAGCAGACAGTTGTACGCAAGGAAATAATGCTCCGGAACTATCTTTATGACCGATGTCCTAAGAGTGTAATGCGGCGGCTCCTTGTCGCAGCTGGTTATGCTGGAATTTCTGTAAACGTATTTATGATTGTCAAAGGACACTTCCTTGCCACGGAAAACATAATTGCCATAGCTGAACCGGGAATCCCTGATTGTGCCGGTGTTGTCGCCGTAATTTATCATGCCACTTTTGCCGTAAATTGAACCGGTTGAGGAATCTATCACAAAATCCGATGGGGAAACAACGGTTTTCTTCTCCATGTCCACGGTGGCTTCCTTGGCACGGATCAGCTTCATGACCATGTTGTCCTTGTCCTTTTCCTGAATACGCACCATTCCGGAAAGGGAAATCTGCCTTGTATTCTCGTTGAAGACGGCCTCGTCCGCCTCGAATTCAACACGATGAGTGCCGGTTGATGACGGAAGATCATAAGCCTGTGCCGTAGCAGGCAGCAGCGAGGCAAGAACAAAAAGCAGCAAGGACAGGATAAGCATGATATTTCTATTGCAATACTACGGACAAAGTCAGATTTTCTCCCTTTTATCAGTAATTTTTGAAAAATTTTCAAAAAAAATGTTTTTTAACATAGTTTACTTCCCTCGCCCCTTGTGGGAGAGGGCTAGGGTGAGGGGTTGGAATTAATTTTTACTTTTCACCCCTCTCCTCAATTGCTAATTTCTCATTGCTAACTGCTAATTGGAAACTAGGTGAATGTCTCCAGATGCGTATGCAGTCCGTGCCTGCGTATATGCTCCATTGCGGCTACGTGGGCCTCCTCTGCCTTTTCCGTCTTGCCTGTAAGATACAGCAATTGTGCCTGCGACAGCATTACCAGGGCCTCGCCTCTCGGTTCGGCACGGCCTTTGAAAAGTTTGGCAGCGGACTTGTAATGCCTGTCCGCTTCCTTGAACTCACCATTGCGACGAGATATTTCGCCCATTCCCCATTCCACAAATCCCAGGTCGGCCCAGTCCTCTATGCCGGAATACAGGGCATGGGCACGTTCATAGCCTTCCCATGCGGCATCCAGGCGGCCAAGCTGCCGCAGAACGTTTGATGAGCCACATTCCACATAGGCCTTTGCGAAATTGTCGTCAGTTTTGGCAAATATCTTTTTTGCCTTCATATAGCTTTCCAAGGCACGTCCCATAAATCCGGCTACGCGGCATATTCCGCCAAGACCGAAAAGGGCGTATCCGGCGGCTTCCTTGTCCTTGCCAAGATTCGCAGCTTCAAGGGATTGCTCAAATGCCTTTATGCCCTCCTTATACCTGCCTTGCAGACGGTACAGTCCGCCCAAGGACCAGAAAACGAAAGATTCGCCTGAATGATCTTTTTCCTTTTTGTAGTTTTTCAGGATTTTTTTCAGGGTTTTTTCCGCCTCGTCAAGCTGTCCGGACAGTCTCAGCGAAAGAGCCTGTTCCAGCAATGCGTCATTCTGTTTCATTTCCAGCTCTTCGGAAAGTGCGACGGCAGCGACTGCGGCAGCGGCTGTTTCCTCTTCACGACCCAAAGCCCTGGCACATCTCGCCGTACACAAAAGAATGTCAAGCAGGAGTTCGTCCTCCTCGCAACATTCCTGAGCCGCCGCATAGTCTTTGAGAGCCTCCTCAAAAAAACCCAGTCCACGGCGTGCTTCCGCACGGAAAAACAGGAAACAGGCCTTCTCACCGTCTGAAACTTCCATTCCCAGTATCAGCTTCAAGGCTTCGGAGAATTTTCCCTCGTCTAAAAGTTGTTCTATCTTTTCCATTTTTCATTCCTAAAACTCAGTTTCCAAAATTGCTCATTACTAATTGCTAACTGCTCATTGTTTAGGCAGCAGGCTTTTTATCTTGGCAAGCAGGGCATCCAGATTGTACGGCTTTTTCATAAAATGCCTTGCTCCGGCCATGCGGAGCTTGTTCATGCTGTCCCTCGTATCCAGAGTGGAAACAACCAGTACCGGTATATGCCTGGTCATATTGTCCCGCATAATGCGGCTGCAAACATCATATCCGCTCATTCTGGGCAAAAGCAGATCCAGAAGTATCAGATCCGGTTTTTCCCGACGGGCGGCCATAAGGCCTTCTACGCCGTCGAATGCCTGCAAAACAGTTATGCCGTCATGCTCCAGTATTTCCTTGAGCATTCCCGACATATTCTTGCTGTCCTCAATAATCAAAATCTTCATAAAAACTTTCCTAAATTCCTCACTCGCCCCTTGCTGGAGAGGGAAACGCTAAAAAGGGTGAGGGGAATATAATAACTGCTAATTGTAATTCCTCCTCTCCGAGGTTTTCAGCCACCAGAACACAAAAAGGCTCAGAAATCCCGGAAGAATGTAATACAGGATACGGAAAATCAGGCTTGCCGCTATTGCCGCACCCTTGTCAAGTCCCATGCTGACGAAGGATGCCGTCATGGCGGCCTCCATGGCACCCATTCCGCCGGGAAGGATAGGGATAACCGTCATCAACATTCCTATTGCGAAGCCGATTATAAGCTGTGGCATTGTCATGCTTACGCCAACCGCCTTGAACGCAAAATAAAGCACGAACATATTGCAGAACCAGTCCGCAAATACGTAGGCAACCATTCTGGGCATGTGTTCCGTATGCTCGTATACAAGGTCTATTCCACTGTCAAGCTGCTCCTGAAAACTCTTGAACTGCTCATAAGGAATCAGCCTTCTCTTGGAAAAGAAGTATACAATCTTGTTCGTAATGAGAAATATCTTCCTGCCCCAACGCTTTCTGATTTTCTCATTGAAGAATATTACTACAAGTGCGGTCGCAATGCCAAGTACCGCACAAATGCCTATAAGTCCTTCCCAGAACGTACGCCCGAATGACGGTGTCTGTACAAAACGCAGTACAAGACCGCCTGCCACTATGGCGGCAAGCGACACATAAATCAGCACGGTAATGACAATTGATGATGTGACACACGCTCCATAGGGAACGCCACGTTTTTCAAGCAGATGAACCCTTGTTATAAATCCGCTTGCCCCTGCCGAAGATACAAAGTAATTCACCACGGTTGAGACCAGTGTTATTGCCGCCGTAGGAATAAATTTCAGACGGTAATTAAGCAGTATAAGGGCATCCCATAGCATAAGGGACATGAAAACATAACTGCCTGCCGCCATAAGCAGGGAAACCGCAAGCCACAAAGGCTGCGTATTACGCAGGACGGCGGACATTTCCTTGAAATTGGGAACAATCAGGAATGCGAGTATGACCGCCGCAAGAAGCAACGGTATGATAAGGGACAGTCTTTTACGCATAGCATTTGCCATAATCGCATTTCAGGGAAACAAAAGCCCTATATATATTTTATTTTATTTAGAGCGGAATGTACATTTTTAATCCGTCTTATGATTGCAAAAGTGTTGCATGGCATAAAAAGCGGCCCGCAGAGCAGATCCGCGGGCCATTTTGTCATTGGAATTTTGATTTATCCGATTATTCGGCAAACCAGGAATTTCCGTAATTGACACTGCTAGAGCCAAACCAGCTGTTGCTTTGCCTGATTTTCTTATACATCTGTTGCTGATTAAGAGACTGCGAGGGATTTCCCACAACAGAAGCTCCGTGAAACCACGTCGCAGCATTATTTGGGTGAATTTCTGTATAGTCCGCACCAATAACCAGACCATTTTGAGAATTTTGCATAGAGTCTTTCACTCCAGGCACAACGCAGGCAGAACATGACAAGATGCAAAGCACACAAAAAATTGCTTTCTTCAACATTTTACCTCCTTTATCTCAATCGGAAAGGAATATTATTCTGCCGACTGCGTGGCTGTCTTGCGGGCAGAACGGCGTGATTTAAATACTGCGGATGCGGCAGTTCCAGACTTTACAGGCTGTACCTTGTATGTCTCGCCAGGATCTTCCTGCAGATCTGAAAAATCACGTCCTATGACTTTACCATTATCCAATACTATGTAATTTCCAGCTATGTCGCTCATTACCGTGCCTGTATATTTTATCGCCATAGCACTTGCATGGTACTCATAAGTATGTTTTTCATATTCCCTGGGATCTTTGCCCTTGAAACGATCAGAAAGGTTGCCGCCATGCTCTTCATTTATTCTTATGTCCTTGCGATATACCCTTACATTAACAATGTCATCCGCACCAAGTGCTTGTGCCTTTTTGAGCAGCTCATCAGCAACTATGCTCTTGTCATAATCGCTGTTGTTAGGAAAAGAATCTTCCATCTGTACTGTGACAAATATAAGCCCCTTTGTTTCAAATGTCTTTTCACCGGAAACATTTATAACCCCGTAAGTACCATTTATTCCCCTTACCGTGGTGTTTTTTGTAGTGTAAGAAGGATTGACGCAGGCTCCGAGTGTCATTATTGCTGCTCCAATTAAGGAAACACTGAAAAAGTCCCTAAAAATATGGTATAATATATACGACGGGGA
>R20__coassemble_111_pt1 | contig 62662 bp, 41 predicted proteins | sample R20__metabat2_high_PE_044 | metagenome-assembled genome bin R20 | reverse complement strand
ATGTATAATAATAGCATTCACATAAAATGCGGAATATTTCGGTTTGGCTCTATCAAAGGAAAGTATTGGCTAAGGAATTGCCTTACGCTGCTATCAAGACGGTGTATTTTTAATTGTATTAATACTCTCCTAATAACAGAGCCTAATATAATGTTTTAGGAATTACTTATGAAGAAAATTTTTCTGATACTGTCAATGGTTGCATCCTTTGCCGCCGCAAATTCTTATGCTTACGACATTGTGCCGCTAGACGGAGGGACTTTTGCTTATCAGTTTTCCTTTTATGGCGAAGGAGAAAACTTTAGCACAGACCCCGAAGAACCTGCTTATAGCACAATGGACATAACGGATGAGCTGCGCACGCCACTTTTTGCGTCGGCGAGGTATTGGGCATCTGTAATAAATGCCGCAGGCAGCCAGACGACAACATTTAAAATCGCCGGATATAACGAGTACAATGCGTCAGCATTAAGTTTATATTCGCATACCGAGGGCAGCGATTATACCAAAACAAATGTTAACATACGGCTGAACAATCTTGCGGCTGTTGACCCTGATGAGGAATTAGGATCGGACGGATTAATACTTGTAGGCCTCGGAATATCTCCGTATTACCCGGGCTGGAATCCCTTCACTGGATACCATTCCCTGTATCATGGCTCCATACCTGACCTGAATGCTGTCATGGCCCATGAAATAATGCATGCTCTTGGAGTATCAAGCGGAGCACAACAGGAAGAATACGGACAAAGCTACTTTTCAACGGACGATGAACCAATTACAATATTTGACAAGAATTTGCGCATTTATACCGGGAATATGGAAGATCCTTTTGACCCCGCTCTTGAAGTGCTGCCCGAACCAAACATGGCAATAGGAGACGGAGAAGAGTTTGACATAGTGAATTACTCCCCTTATTTTGCAGGGGAGGAAACCTTGAAAGTTCTGTCAAATGAGGCGGATTATGACGACGCGAGGGCAGCAATAGAGGCAAACGGAGGCTTTACGAATTATTCAATAGAATATGAGGATAACAGATTTAACCGCCCCAAGGTATACGGCCTGCCTGTTCACCCTTACGACGACATAGAAGAATACGGGGCAGATTTGTCCCATCTGGAACTGCGCAACAGCTATATGTCCCATCAGAATTTCCGCAACTGGCTTGTGCCAATGGAAGCAGAGCTTGCCGTACTAAAAGACATAGGCTATGACGTGGATTTAAGAAGGCACTTCGGGCAGTCCTATTATCTAAGCAGCCAGGCATACACATTTGACACAGGATATTCTAAATGGAACGGCACGTCATACACAGGCGAGCCATCCGAAGCGATACAGGGCGTGGGACTGCACATATACGGCGACAACAATGCTGTCACGCAGGCATCTGACATAAAGACAGCAGGGGAAGGCTCATTTGGCGTGAGGATAGAAGGAATGAACAATGCTTATACCCTTAAAACAGGGAATGCGATAAATGCCGACGGAAAAGAAAATATTGCCCTGGCCGCCACATGGGGAAAAGGCCATACAATAACCTTGCAGTCCGGCTCTGAAATAACCGCAGACGGCGAGGACGGCATAGCGGCCAGCTTTGACTTCGGCGGGAATTTGTTCGGAACGCACATGGATATACGCGGCTCGTATATATACAGGAATACATTCGGCATGACTGATACTCCCGAAACCGACACACAGGGCGCGCTCGCAGAGAACTTCAACATATCGGGAATGCTCCAGGGAGGCAAGGCAATTTATATTTCCGACAATGCCCACGTCAAAAACATCAACATCTTTTCAGGGGCAGAAATAAACGGAGACATCATATCCGACTGGAATTCAGTATCTTATGCAGGCGTTGCCGATGTTCAGCATTACGACGGAACAAGTGACGAATGGAGGGCTGTAGACCCGGATGACGAAAGCCAGATTTATTTCACGAACCTTAACATAGACAGCGGCTTTGACGGCACAATAAACGGCAGCATAGACGGGGGAAACGGCATTTATAACACGCTGATACTTAACAGCAGCGGGGCTGTCGCATTGGCCGGGGGCACATTGAATGTAAACAGAATGTTCAACAGCGGCTCATTCAGCGCAGGCACTGCAAACATGACCCTGCAGAAGGGCACAATTAAAGGCAGCGGAACAATAAACGCAAGCGGAGAATTGACAATTGAATACGCAAGCAGTATAGAAAACACAATAAGCCTTGAAAGCACAGCAGAACTTTCAACAATAAACGAAAAACCTGACGAAATAAGCATAGAAAAGCTGAACACTGACAATGCCGCAATTTCTTTTGACCTGGGAGATGTTTTGAATCTGCAAAACGATTCCGATGCCTTATTGGGCAGCGCGACAATAATGCAGGTTAATGCAACGCAGGCAGAAATTTCCGCCCTTAATGACGGAGACTTGCTTGAACTTTTTAAAGAAGGCGGCAGCATTCTTAATTTAGGCTCATCAGTGGCAAATATATATTATGACGGAAAAAGGTATACATTTGCACAGTCAGGCACAGACGGACATTTCCTGAATGTAGGCGTAGCAGAAGCCGCGGCAGAGCTTGGCGATGCTGCCGAAGACGAAACAACAGCAAATTACATAGTCACGGAAGGTAAGCTTACAAGGAGCGCAGGCACAGTCCACGGAGACGAATTTGCAATATCCGGCAAGGACATTGACGCAAACGGATATTCCGGCCTTATAATAAGCGGCACACATAATCCCGACGGAACAACCCTTAAAACAGGAATGTACGGAGCAGCTGGCATCAACATAACAATAAACAACAATGGATCATTATTCGTAGATTCGGAGGATAAGGAAATATCATTGGGCCGCTCTGGGGAAACTGCCATATCATTGAACGGCGGTACCGCAAATTTTGATTCCGAGCAAAACGCAATAAACGTCCTTGGCTCAATTTCCGGCACAAGCAATGCCTCGGATTCCGTAAATGCCATAGGGAAATATGTCAGGTTCAGCGGAATTTCTAACGTATCAGCATCACTAGGCTCAGACTATTCGGAGCTTGGCGGCGCGGCTCATAATGTAAAATTTGCCCTTGAAAGCGGAATACTTGGCATTGCAAAAGACGAATACCTTGCCTCCGACGGCACAAACGAAATAATGGCAAACGGAGGGGCTGTTCTGCTGGCAAACGGCACAGGCAGCGACATAAATCTTGCAAAATTGACGCTTAATTCAAACCTTGAAATAGCAATAGATGCTGACCTCAAGACAATGTCCGCCGACAAATTCGTTTTCCAGAACAGCGCGGATCTTGACACAAACGGGCATAATCTTGTCATAGCAAGGGTCAATGTTGCAAACATGGATGCCAAAATTACGGCGGAAAGATACGAAATGCCTGTCGCAGGGGCAGAATATCACAATGATGCCTTAGCCGGGGCAATAACAGCGGATTTCATCCCGAGGACAATAAACACGCCGATATTCAGATATGGAATGTCTTTTGAACAAGATGAGGACAGTGCGGAATTTGTGCTTGAAAGGGGAAGTGCGGACAATTATGAAAATTACAATCCCGCAGTTCTCGCAGCGCCTGTCGCGGCATTGGCAGGCAGCAATATGGCATTGGCACATGCCTATGAGCAGTCATTCTCGGGCTTGGATATGATGTATGACGAGATATCCAATCCTGCCGTGCCTACATCAGCCGTTGAAGAAGAAAACATCAAAGAAAAAGGAGATTCCATAGAAAACGAAAATGCGGCAACCCGGGAATACGTTAACAAAAAACAGTCAGGCATAACCGCTAAAAGCCATTTAAGGGCATATTCATCTTTCGGCAAAGCTCCGCTCAAAAATGGCCCGGAAGCGGATTTCCGATTGTACGGTGCGGATATTTTCATTCCCATGTCTGACAAAAAAGAACTTGCCGGAGAATGGGAAGGCATAGCAGTATACCGAGCCGCATTCAATATGGCAAGACAGGAATTCGGCGGAAACACCATCTATCAGCCCGGAGCGATGTTCGGCATATCCGGCATGGCATATAAAAACGGCATTTTCGCAGGGCTGTCAGCAAATATAGGGTTAAGCCAAAGCGACATTACCACGCCTGCCGGCAGCGAGGATTTTGTAATGGCAATGGCGGGGCTTGCGGCAAAAGCAGGCTACAGCCATAAACTCGGCAACAGGCTTTCCGCACAGGCAAATGTGCTTATGTCATACTCGCTTGCGAATGCGTTTGAATACACAAATTCCTACGGAGTAAAGATTAAGCCAGACCCGCTAAGTTCGGCAAACGTGCAGCCGGAAATAATGTTAAGCTGCCTGACGGACAAAAACTGGCTGATAACCGCCGGAGCAGCCAAGTCATTCAACTATCTGGGAGATACAAACTTCAAGGCCAGCGGCGTAAGGCTGCCGGATTTTGCAATAAAGGATTATTACAAATACAGCCTTGGCGTAAGCATGGCTGCCGGACAAGACAGCGCATTCACGCTTAAAGGCTTCTTAACCAAAGGCGGACTGAAAGGCTATGGCGTGCAGGCCGGATACACCGTGAAGTTCGGAGGGAAAAAAGCAAAATAGAACGTTTATGCTGAAACACAAAAAACAGTGGCAGCAATGCCGCTGTTTTTACTGCCATGACAACAGGGCATGACGGATTGGCTGCTCTATCTGTGTTTACATAATTCATTATTGCTAATTGATTATATGAAATTTCCCTCGTAAAATTTCATATAATCTATTTATGTCCCCTCGTGCCAAAGGAGTTGCTTGCGGTATTGCGGCAGCGGTCAGCTATGGAATGATTCCACTGTTCACGCTGCCTCTTTATTCTGCCGGAATCGGAGCAAATTCCGTATTGTTCTACCGCTATGCCATAGCCGTAATAATCTCATTCATTCTGCATAAGATCATAAGGAAAAACTCGCTGAAAATAAACCTGCGTGAGGGACTTTGCCTTTTCGGAATGGGATTGCTTTTTTCCATGTCCTCGCTTACATTGTTCATGTCATTCAAGCATATAGACGCTGGACTGGCCTGCACGATGCTTTTTGTCTATCCAGTAATGACGGCCCTGATAATGGCTGTATTTTTTAAGGAAAGGCTGAATAAATCCGCAATAGCCGCGATAGCAATGGCAACCATCGGAATATTCCTGCTTTATAACGGCGGGGACAATGCCCGTATGAACGTGAAAGGTGCGGCATTGGTTATCGCATCCGCATTGTCCTACGCGGTTTACATGGTTGCCATAAGACAGTCAAGGACGCTGAAGTCAATGGACGGTGCTAAATTAAGTTTTTACGTCATGCTATTCGGACTTGCCGTATTTGCCGCAAATCTGCTTGGCACAGGATTGCAGAAAATAAGCCGTCCCGTACTATGGCTTTATCCGATGGCATTGGCCTTGCTGCCGACAATACTTTCCCTGGAAACCCTGACGGTATCAATAAAATTGATCGGCCCTTCGTCAACGGCGGTACTCGGAGCATTGGAGCCGCTTACCGCCATATTCATAGGGATACTGGTGTTCGGCGAGCATATAACCGCAAGAATCGCAATAGGCATAATCCTGGTCCTTTCCGGCGTCATGCTGATTGCGGTGAAACGTGGGAATTAACAATAACAATTCAAAATTTATAAAATATAAAAGGCAGTTGAAATTTTTGATTAAAATTTTCTAAAAGAAGGAATGTCGCGATTGCCAACTGGTGGTTGCGTCAAGCAGAATATGATAGATTTGAAATTCGTCAGAAACAATATAGATCTTGTTGAAAAGAACTGCATAAGCAGAAACGTCAAAATTGATTTTCAGAAACTTGCGGAACTGTACGATTCCCGCTATGAGTTGCAGCAGAAAATAGAGGCCATGCGTGCGGAACGTCGCAAGAAATCCGCAAAAAAACCAACTCCGGAGGAAATCGCGAAGATAAAGGAATCCGGCAGGCTTCTCAAAGAGGCGGAGGCGGAATTTGCCGAGAAGGACGCGCAGCTCAATGCCCTGTCCTTGCAGATTCCAAACCTTAACCATGAGACAACCCCGATAGGCAAGGACGAGACGGAGGATGTGGTCGTCCGTCATGTCGGTACGAAGCCGGAATTTGCGTTCAAGCCAAAGGAGCATTTTGAGGTCGCATCCGTAGTGCCGATGATGGATCTGGAACGTGGGGCAAAGGCCAGTGGCAGCCGTTTTTACTATCTGAAGGACAAGCTGGCAATTCTGGAACGTGCGATAATGCAGTTTGCCATTGACCGCACCGTCGCAAAAGGTTTCCAGCTGGTACTGCCTCCGATAATGGTCAAGGAAGATGCGATGTTCGCCACGGGTTTCTTTCCGGCGGACAAGAATGAGATTTATTCAGTAAATCCCGACGACGACAAGCTGTTCCTTGTCGGAACATCGGAAGTGCCGTTGATATATATGCATTCCGGGGAAATATTGAAGGCGGAAAACCTGCCCTTGAAATACGTCGCAATCACGCCTTGTTTCCGCAGGGAATCCGGCAGCTATGGCAAGGACACCAGGGGAATGTTCCGGGTACATCAGTTCTACAAGGTTGAAATGGTTGTTTTCTGCCGTCCGGAGGATTCCTGGAAACTTCATGACGAGCTTCTTGCCCATGAGGAAAGCATATTGCAGGAACTTGGAATGCATTACCGTGTCCTGAACGTGTGTTCCGGGGATCTGGGCTTTCCTGCGGCAAAGAAATATGACTGCGAGGCCTGGTTTGCCGGACAGGGCAAATACCGCGAGGTGACCAGCACCAGCAACACTACGGATTATCAGGCCAGAAGGGCAAAGATACGCATAGCAATGCCAGACGGCACAAAATGCCTTGCCCATACCTTGAATGGAACGGTCACCAGCGATCGTCCACTTCTTGCCATAATTGAGAACAATCAGACCGAGAACGGCGATGTGAAAATCCCGGAATGTCTGGTCAGATATACAGGCTTTGACATAATAAAGGCCGTCAGATAAGGCCAAAAGTCCTATTTCATTATGGGACTAAGATCCTTTACAAAAAGGAAAGAACTGTATTATAATTTTATTAATGGCTCTGTTCAGGCCGATGTTGTACGCCATTGTGAGCCAAGAAAATTTTAAGGAGAGATCTATGAAGAAAGCCATGTTGTTTGCGGCAATATCTGCACTTTTCCTCGCTACAAATGCGAATGCCGCCAGATACATAGTAAGCTACGATGCAAGCCGTGCCGACCAGGTACGCTCCGCCATAGCAAATGCTGGCGGTGAGATTGCAAGACAGTTTGAAATAATAAATGCCGTTGTCGCGGAACTTCCCGACACAAGGGGTGTTGAGAAGATTTCCAAGGCCAAGGGCGTTCAGGCGGTTGAGGAAGACAAGGTAATCAACTGGCTTGCCGATGAGGCCTCCACCCTTCGTGCTTCCAATGAGCTTCCATCTCTTTCAGAGATCCTTTCCAGAATACAGAACAGCAATGAGGAAGGAATAACAGTTCCTGTGCCGGTTGTTTCTGCCGAGTCTTCCGTCGCGGAAGAGACAGCAGTACGCCGCAGCGAGTTCCCCTGGGGCATAACCCGTGTAAACGCAAAGGGTGCGTGGAATTTCACGGAAGGTGCTGGTGTAAAGGTTGCCGTGGTTGACACTGGCATAAATTACAATCATGCCGATCTCAAGGACAATTATGTTGGCGGATACAATGCCATCAATCCTTCCGCCACACCGATGGACGATCAGGGACATGGTACGCATGTGGCTGGAACAATTGCCGCCGTACGCAATAACACAGGCGTTGTCGGCGTAGCCCCCAAGGCAAAACTGTACGCCGTCAAGGTTCTCGGTGGAGACGGCAGCGGCTCATACTCCTCAATCATAGCCGGAATAGAATGGGCCGTCAAGGAAAAGGTTGACGTTATAAACATGAGCCTCGGTGGCGGCGGCTATATGGCTGCAATGCACGATGCCGTAAAGGCAGCCGTAAAGGCCAATATAACGGTTGTCTGTGCGGCAGGCAATGACAGCGGCCCGGTAAATTATCCTGCAAAATACCCGGAAGCGATAGCCATATCCGCATCAAATTCCTATGATGGACTTGCCTATTTCTCCAGCCGTGGTGCTGAGATTGAGTTTATCGCCCCTGGTGTTGATGTTGAATCCACATCAATGCGTGGCGGATACGAGAAGATGTCAGGCACATCAATGGCCTGCCCCCACGTTGCCGGACTGGCGGCTCTTGCCTACGGTGCTGGACACAGGACACCTGCGGCAGTACGCAAGGCCTTCCAGAAGGCCGCTTCAAAACTGCCCAACCTTACAGAGCAGCAGCAGGGCTACGGTCTTATAGATGCGTCCTTGCTGAAATAAGCAATCTGTTCATCGGACATGAAAAAACGGAGGCCTGAAACCTCCGTTTTTTCATTTTAGGCCTTTTGGCCTATGATTTGCCGTTTTTTTCCTGTTATAATATTATGTAAGGAGAACATTATGCGAAAATTATTACTTGCCTTTATAAGCGTAGCGATGCTGTCAACCGTGGCAGATGCGAAACGCTACATTGTCACCGTTGAAAACAATACCCGTGCCCCTGTAAACTGGGATGCCTTTGTCACCAGGGCAGGCGGAGAGGTCGTAGACAGATTTGATTTCATAGACGGAGCCTTGCTGGACTTGCCAGAAGAGCAGGCACAGCGGCTTATGGATCGTCGTACCCCCGGCATGACCATTGAGGAGGACTTCGTAATAAACTGGATAAAGGATTCCTCCGCACTGAACAGTCTTAACAGACATGCGGCACAGTTCGGAACGAAAAAGACAGTTCCTATGGCAGCGGCAGCCACCCCTGCCGATTCCGGCGTAAAGCAGGAATTGCAGACCACCGTCCCAATGCAGGGCGAGTTCCCGTGGGGAATAACCAGGGTCAATGCCTCCGGCCTCTGGAACATAACCGAGGGTGCTGGCGTAAAGGTTGCCGTAATAGACACTGGCATAAATTACAATCATGCGGATCTGAAAGCCAATTATGTTGAAGGTGCGAACTATTCCGGTCTGCTGAAAGGTCTTCTGGGGATCAATTTTGGCGACCCGATGGACGACCAGGGGCACGGCACGCATGTAGCAGGAACAATCGCCGCCGTAAGGGATGGAAAAGGCGTTGTCGGCGTAGCCCCCAAGGCCAAACTGTATGCCGTCAAGGTAATGACCAAGGATGGCCGTGGCTCGCTTTCCGCAATAATAAAGGGACTTGAATGGGCAGTGAAGAACAAGATGAACATTGCCAATATGAGCCTCGGTGGTGGCCCTTATGTCGAAGCAATGCACAAGGCGGTAAAGAACGCCGTAGAGAACGGTGTTACGATCATAGCCGCCGCAGGCAATGATTCCGGACCGGTAAACTATCCTGCGAAATATCCGGAAACCATAGCGGTTTCCGCATCCGCCCCTAATGACAAGATCGCCCCATTCTCCTCCCGTGGTGCGGAAATTGACGTAATGGCTCCCGGAATGTGGATTATGTCAACTTCCTTTGACGGCGGATATGTGGAGCAGCATGGCACATCAATGGCCTGCCCCCATGTTGCAGGGCTTGCCGCCCTTGCCTACGCCGCAGGCTACAGGACATCGGAGGAAATCCGTGCCGCGCTCAAAAAGGCCGCCGTTCCTGTAAAGGATCTTACTCCTGAAGAGCAGGGTGCAGGAATCCCGGACGCTGCGAAGTTAAAAAAATAAGTTCTGTCATTATCGCACAAAATGTATTGAAATAAAACGTCATTGTGGGCCGTATTGCCCACAATGACTGTTTTGGATTTTCCTGCAAGCAAAATGTGACATAATGTAAATATAATACACATAAATCTATGCGGAGCTGTATTATGAGGAAATTTCTTGTATTCTTTTTTATGATCTGCGTGTTCGCTTCCTATGCCGATGCGAAGCGTTATATAGTTACCGTTCAGAATGATACCCGTTCCCCGATAAACTGGGAGGCATTTGTCACCCGTTCCGGCGGAGAGGTTGTCAAAACATACGATTTCATAGACGGTGCGTTGCTGGATATGTCCGAAGAGCAGGCAAAACGCCTTATGGATCGCCGCGCTCCCGGAATGACCATTGAGGAGGATATTCGTGAATACTGGCTTGAGGATTCCCAGTCTGACAATTCCGCACTTGGACTTTTGAAAAGATATGCGTCAAAACTGGGACTGGGAATGTCTGGTAGCGACGAGGAAAATATAGTAGTTCCCGCTGTTAGCGATTCTGCCGAGGCTTTCGCCAAGGCAGACGGCAAGAACGATGGCAAAAAAGAAGCCGAGGAAGTTCCCTGGGGAATATCCCGCATAAATGCCTTTGACGTTTGGAAGAGGACTGAAGGCAAGGGTGTAAAGGTTGCCGTAATAGATTCAGGTGTAAATTACAATCATGAGGATCTGAAGGCAAATTATGCCGGTGGTGCGAATTTTACAGACGAGGGTGATAGCGATGACCCGATGGACGGACACGGACATGGAACACATGTCGCAGGAACAGTCGCCGCTGCGAAAAACGGAATCGGTGTCGTAGGTGTAGCGCCGCAGGCAAGGATTTATTCCGTCAAGGTTCTTGAATCTTCAGGATATGGCGACAGATCCTATGTAATAAGCGGCATAGAATGGGCAGTGAAGAACAAGATGCAGGTCATAAACATGAGCCTCGGCTCACCGCAAATGACAGAGGCCCAGCAAAAGGCCATACAGGCCGCCCACGCCGCTGGAATAATAATCGTATGCTCCGCAGGCAACAGGGGCCCGGAAGGCCCTATGAGCTATCCTGGACGTTATCCTGAGACCATTGCCGTGGCAGCGTCCAGCCGCACTGATGCCGTGGCTAGTTTCTCATCAAGGGGCAAGGAAGTGGACGTTATCGCTCCCGGCGTAAGCATATATTCAACCACGAAGGACGGAAAATACGGATATCAGTCTGGAACGTCAATGGCAAGCCCCCATGTCGCAGGACTGGCCGCCCTCGCCCTTGCGGCAGGATATCCGGCAGACCAGGTTCGCAATCTTATACAGGACAATGCGATTCCATTGCCAAATCTGAGCAAGGATGAGCAGGGAAGAGGTCTTGCCAATGCCCTGTGGCTGAAAAAGAACAGGAAGTAAAATTTCTCGTTGTAAGATAAAATCTGATTGAAATCATTTTTTACAATATTTCAAACAGTTCTGATAAAGGGACAGTCGGAAAGGCTGTCCTTTTTATTTTGAATTAGGGAAACGCAGATAAAGTAATGATTTTTGAAAAACACTACGTCATGCCCGAAATTAGTAGTCGGGCATCTCGTCGGTAAATACTGTAGAGATTCCCGCCAACAGCTTGCGAGAATGACGGAGGGAGGACTTTTTCCGTGTTTCCTTGGCAGTTAGCAATAAGCAATTGAGGAAATTCCTTGTATCGTCATTGCGAACGGTAGTGAGGCAATCTGATTCAGGAATACTGCTTAAAATGTTATCTTCATATAGATTCCTCGTCGCTAATACTTCTCGCAATGACGTTAAAAACGGCTTAATAGGCAAAATTGTTGGTATGGACGACGAGAAAATGATTTAAATTAACTGACGAGGGAATTGCAAAAACCTAAAAAAATCTCCGATTTTTAATTTTTTGAAATTTTTTGACGTTTTTTCAAAAAATGAATTTTCCGAGGTATTTTTTCAAAATCGAAATTTTTAAGTCATTTTTTTAAATTTGAAATTTTTAGGCCTTTTTTTAAATGTTGTTTGAAATCACAAAAATTTAAATCTTGTTGTTTCAGACAACATTTTATTGACGAAAACCGGAAAAATTCAAAAAATTGACAAAAAAGCTTCTATAATATAATATATAATATGACAAATTGTCTTCTGAAGGTGAAATTATGGAAAAAAATGAAAAAAAACCAGGCATAAGTATATGGATTCTGATGTCTCCATTGTATCTGCTTTTGCTAATACCGCTTTACAAGATTGCCGTCAAGAATAATTCAAATGATCTCAATGTTGACAAGAATGCCTTTGCCGTTGACGCGGAAGTAAACAAGAGATCGTCCAAGTCAAATTATCAGCCCATGCTTAACAATGCTGGCGGCTACCATGTTGACTATGCCTCAGCCGACGAGGAAACTCGATGGGGTATGACGGAGGGATGGCTTTTGGAAAGATTGTCAAATCTTGCCAATGACCCGGATTTTCCAAATATTGTTCAGGAGCTTTACAACAGCGAGAAGATGATAAACGGATTTATGAGCCGCGAGGACGCACGCTATTATCTGGAATCGTCTTACAATATCTCTACACTGCTTTCAAACAAGAAAAATGTGAGGGATTTCATCAAGGAACCCGGAATACAGGGATTGCTCAAAAACGGACAGGCTCTTGAGGCATTGCTTGACAGCAAGTTTACCGATGCCCTTCTGAGCGCGGAGGCATCACAGGAGTTTATGAAGGACGAGGAAACTGTTTTGAAAATACTGAAAGGCAATCCGCAGCTTGTAAGTATCTTGAAAATGCCAAAGATAAGAAAATTCATTGCGAATAATGAAAAAACAGAGAATCTGGCGACAATTCTAGGCGTAAAGTAAAAAAGTCGCCGCGGCGGCGACCCCAAGGCTTAAAAAATTTGATATAAATACTGTAAGTGCCATAAGCTGTTTTCTGAAAACGATAAAAAGGTGAGCGTTATGAAGAACAACAACCGGTCAGATTCAATGTCCATTTGCCAGCCATCATGCGGTTATTATTTCAGCAGTGGCTTAGTCGTAAGTGAGACAGTTTACGGCAGTGCAAGTCATGGGGCGATTTACAATGCCACAAGCCGTATAATCGTGGACGGTGGACGCAAGGCCGTGGCATATATGGCCATGGCCGGTATGCTCGCACAGAATATGGAGGCCGCCGCCTATGCCGAAACAGTCGCTCCTTCGGCAGGAATATATCATGCTGTCACCTCGTACAGTGCCGGTGCTACTGTTTCCGGTTTCAACAAGGACGGCTCTCCATGGTTTATTAATGGCAGTAATGCTTCCAATTTCACAATAACGAATGGCTGGTTCAATGTAAGCAATGGGGGAAGTGCGGATGAAACGACATTGGACCGCAATGGAACACTTAATGTATACAGCGGTGGATATGCCTTTAACACTACGGTAAGTAGCGGTGGAACGGTCAACATACGTCTGAGCGGCTATGCCAGTGGAGCAATAGTCAGCAGCAAGGGAAATTTCAACATATATGCCGGATCTGCTTATAGTACCACGGCAGACGGCGGTACTATCAATATCTATCAGGCAGGATTTGCTGAATACGCCACTGTATCAAGTGGCGGAAAAATCAATGTTCAATCACTGGGATTGTTATCCAATGCGAATATAGAAAATGGCACAATGACCGTCTATTCCACCGGAACGGCAAGGGAAACCGTAATTTCATCCGGTGGCATTGGCAAGATATACGGAAATGCCACTTATGCCACGGTGGACGGCGGATCATTGAATGTTTGTTCGGGGGGGACGGTATCAATAGCAACTGCGACGGCAGGTGGCGTCATAACCGTAAATTCCAGTGGAACATTGGACAATGCGTACGCTAATGAATCCGGAACGATAACCGTTCTCGCCAATGGTTCGACATTCAATAACATCGTCAATGCCAACGGTACGCAGAATGTGTACGGAAATGCCGAATATACGATTATAAGAAATCTTGGCAGCCAGGTTTTGTATTCCGGCGGAATGGCCTCCTCGGCACAGGTTTTGAGTGGCGGAACGCAGATAGTTTCTGCGACGGGTACGGCAAATGGTGCGATGCTATACGGTGGTACGCAGAGCGTCCTGTCCGGCGGAACAGCGAATAACACGGAAATATACGAAGACGGTGTTCAGACAATAGCAAAGGGAGGTTCTGCCAACAACGCCATAATCTCATCTGCTGGCAGCCAGATTGTATATGCCGGCGGAACTGTTTTTGCAACAGACATAATGAGCGGTGGCGTGCTGATGATCTCGTTTGGCGGATCTGCCATTGCAGTATCACAGTATGCCGGTGCGAACATAAACATTCAGGCAGATGGCTCTGACACAAGTACATTGATAAGCGGCACAAATGCGGAAAATGGTGATTTCAGTCTTGCAAGTGGCAATGCCGTAGGATTTGTAATCAACAGTGGTGGCTGGATGGAAATCATCAATGGCGGCTCTGCGGATTATACTATGGTAAACAATGGTGCCAGTCAGACAGTAATAAGCGGTAATGCGGATAATACGACGGTAAATTCTGGCGGTACACAGATAATTTCCAACAACGGCATAGCCAATATTGCTATATTGAGTGGCAAATCGGGAAATTCCGCCGTACAGGACGTATACGGACAAGCTATTTCCGCCACAATAATGAATTATGGAAAACAAACCGTATATGATGGTGGTATTGCCGATAACACGACGATAAAAACTAATGGATTGCAGGAAGTGTCAGCTAGCGGTATTGCGAATTACACGTCAATATATGAAAGTGGAAAACAGCATGTATACGGCAGTACATTCTCTGCGATTATAAACAATGGCGGCGATCAATACGTCCTTGACGGTGCGACAGCCACTGCTACAACAATCAGCCTTGGCGGCGTACAGTATGTTTCCAGTGGTGGTAATGCAGAAAATACTATTGTAAATTCTGGCGGCAAGCAGATAATTTCCAACAGCGGAATTGCCAATATCACATCGTTGACTGGTGCGGAGGGAAATCTCGCAATACAGGACGTATACGGAAAAGCTATTTCCGCCACAATAATGAATTATGGAAAACAGACAGTATATACTGGAGGCATTGCCGATAACACGACGATAAAAACTAATGGATTGCAGGAAGTGTCGGCTAGCGGTATTGCGAATAGCACGACCATTTCCGGCGGAACACAGACAGTTCATGGTATTGCGAATTACACGTCAATATATGAAAGTGGCGTACAACAGGTATACAGCAGTGCGAATGAAACGACAATAAACAGTTTGGGTAGCCAGTATGTCAATTATGGCGCTACAGCCACGGCGACGACAATCAATCTTGGCGGAGTGCAACATATTACCTACGCTGCTGTTGCACAAGATAATACGGTAAATTCTGGTGGTACGCAGATAATTTCCAACAACGGAATTGCCAATATCACGATATTGAACGGTGCGTCTGGAAATTTCGCAATACAGGAAGTATACGGAAAAGCGATTTCCACTACTGTAAATTCCTACGGCAAACAGACAATATATGCTGGTGGTGTCGCAGATACAACGACGATAAACGCCGGAGGCTGGCAGATTTTGGAAAGCGGTACGGCAAATAGCACGTCCATTTCCGGCGGTACGCAGACAGTTCATGGCATTGCGAATTACACGTCAATATACGAAAGCGGTTATCAGCAACTATACGGTAGTGCTTTGTCTGCTACAGTAGACAATGGCGGCAGCCAGTATGTCTTTTACGGTGCTACAGCGACGGCGACGACAATCAGTCTTGGTGGAATACAGCATGTTGACGGTAATGCGGAAAATACTACGGTAGATAATGGTGGAAAGCAGAACATTTACAAGGGCGGGGTAGCGGACACAACTACGGTAAACGGCGGAACACAGACAGTTCGCGGTATTGCGAATTACACGGAGATATGCGAAAATGGTTTTCAGGAAGTATATGGCAGTGCAAATGAAACGACAATAAACAATTTTGGCAGTCAGTATGTCCTTGACGGTGCTACAGCGACGGCGACGACAATCAGTCTTGGTGGAATACAGCATGTTTCTAATGGTGGTAATGCAGAAAATACTACTGTAGACAATGGCGGAACGCAGATAATTGATTCCAACGGCATTGCCAATATCACGACATTGAACGGCACGTCAGGAAATTCCGCTGTGCAAAGCGTGTTTGGCGGTTTTGCCAATGACACAGTTGTCAATTCCTATACGAGCCAGGTAATAGAAAACCACGGTTATACCACGAATACGAGCATAAATAGCGGTGGTATTCAGATTGTAAAAAATGGTACGGCTACAGGCACTATTATAGACAATGGCGGAACACTGATGGTTTCCTCCGGAGGATCGGCAACAGGTGTGGAGCAGCTCTCAGGTGGTATTGTAAATGCCGTTGTGGACGGTGCTGACACAAGTAAATTTATAAGCGGTACAAATGAGGCAAAAGGATCATTCTCACTGGAAAGCGGAAATGCAAGCGGATTCATAATCAACAGTGGCGGCTGGATGGAAGTAGTGTCAGACGGAATAGCTACGTCCACAACGGTCAAAAATGGTGGCAGTCAGATTGTTATAAGCGGTACTGCTACAGGCACTACGGTAAATGACGGTGGTGTTCAGACAGTTTCCGCCAACGGATTGGCCAATCTTGCGACATTGAGCGGCACGTCAGATTTTGCAGCTGTTCAGAGCCTGTTTGGCAGCGCGTCAGGCACAGTTATTGACTATTATGGCAGCCAGTATGTACTTGAAGGCGCGACAGCGACGGCAACCACGGTAAACTATGGTGGCAATCAGACCGTAAATTTGGGCGGCATAGCCAGTCTTGCGACATTGAGCGGCACAGTGGAAAATTCCGCCGTTCAGGACGTATACGGACAGGCGATTTCTGCCACTGTAAATGCTTATGGCAAACAGACAATATATACTGGCGCTGTCGCAAATGCTACTACTGTTCATGCTGGCGGTACGCAGATTGTAAACACAAACGGTACTGCAAAATTTGCCACACTGTCCGGCACATCGGGAAATTCCGCCGTGCAAAGCGTATACGGTGGAATGGCAGAAAATACAACAATAAGTGGGTATGCCAGTCAGGTAATAGAAAATGGTGCTACGGCGACAAGTGCCAATGTAAACAATGGCGGCAGCCAGCTTGTAATAAGCGGAAATGTGGATAATACGTCGGTAAACTATGGCGGTACGCAGATAATTTCCGTCAACGGCATTGCAAACAATACAGTATTGTCCGGCAGTGAGGGAGCGGGAAATTCCGCATTGCAGCTGCTTTCCGGCGGTATTGCTGATGGCACAGAGATAAATGCTTATGGCAGTCAGGTTTTGGAAAGCGGAGCTAGTGCGACGAATACAGTGATAAACTCCTTCGGCAGACAGTATGTTGTTGATGGGACAATTGCTACCTCAACCACTGTAAGCAACGGAGGCATACAATACCTGGTCAGTGCCGAGATTGGATCTTCCGCTACGGTTGTAAGTGCTGGTGGCAGTGCAAGCAATACAATCCTGGACGGCGGCAGCCAGCATATATTCTCCGGCGGAATAGCGGAGAATACCACACTGAACAACGGTGGAACACAGATAATAGAATCGTCAGGATTGGCAATAAGTACCGTAATTGAAGAGGGGGGAGAGCAGAATATTTCCGCTTTCGGAACGGCACGTCTTACGTCTGTATTTAGCGGATTTCAGATAGTATCCCCTAACGGAACGGCTGACAGTACCTTTGTTTATGCCAATGGCAGCCAGTATGTTTCTGGAAATGCGAGCAATACGACTGTAATAGGAACACAGATAATTGATTCCAACGGCATAGCCAATATCACGACATTGAACGGCACATCGGTAAATTCCGCCGTACAGGACGTACACGGACAAGCGATTTCCACTACTGTACATTTCTACGGAAAACAGATAGTATATGATGGCGGAAGTGCGAATGAAACGACGATAAACAATTTGGGCAGCCAGTATGTCAATTATGGTGCTACAGCTACGGCTACGACAATCAGCCTTGGCGGTACGCAGACTGTTTCATTCGGCGGATTTGCGGATAGTACCACGGTTTCCAGTGGCGGAAATATGTTTGTCTCGTCAGGCGGACATGCCATAAATATAGAGCAGCTCGCAGGCGGAAACATAAATGCCTATGTCATAGGCAATGACACAAATACGGTAATTGGCGGAACAAATGAGGTATCGTCTGCATTTGGTCTGGAAAGCGGAAATGCCAGCAACTTCATAATCAATAGTGGCGGATGGCAGGTAATAGCGAATAGCGGAATCGCGTCCTCAACCACGGTAAATGGCGACGGTACACAATATGTAATTAACAAGGGTATTGCGGTTTCGGCGACAATTAACAGTGGCGGACAGCAGAATCTCGGCGGAGTAGACGAATTTGAGGTCGCATATCCGGGCGGCATCGCGTCTGCTACCCTTGTAGGAAATGGCGGTGTTCAGAACATATCAAAAGGCGGCATTGCAAATTCAACAACATTAAATGCAGGTGCGATACAGAACATATATAAAGGCGGACTTGCGAAATACGATGTGATAGCAGGAACGCAGAATGTTTCCAATGGCGGTGTAGCAGTGTCTGCTAAGGTTGATAATGCCGGAACACAGAATGTATATTCCGGCGGTGCGGCAAGATTTGCGGAAATAAGTGCGGGTGGTGTACAGAATGTTTCCAGCGGTGGCATTACGGATTATGCATTGGTATTTTCCGGAGGCATACAGAACCTTTCTGCTGGGGCTACAGCCACGAATAACATATTGTTTGACGGTGCTGTTCAGAGTGGGGGTGTTTCAGTCAATAATTTCAGCGGAATTATAGGATCAACTCTTACAGAAACGCATAGTGTAAATAGCGGATATGCTGTTTATTCCGCACAGATAGACAACGGAATAACGCAAACAGTATTTAATGGTGGCCTCGCCTTGGCAACACAGGTGAACAGTGGCGGAATACAGAATGTATCTTCAGGCGGCGTAGCCATGCTTGCGGTACTGTCGTCTGGTGCGAATCAAATTTTATTCAATGGTGGCCTTGCTTCTTCTACGACAATAGGCAATGGCGGAACACAGACAATATCTGCCAGCGGTATTGCAAGGGAGACAACAATATTGTCAGGAGGCTTACAGAATCTTGTTAGTTCTGGTGTAGGCGGTTCTGCTCTCTATACGGTTCTTTCAGGAGGCAGACAAGTTGTGGATTCCTCAATGCAAGCAATAGGAACTATTGTTTATAATGGTGGATTACAAACCATTCATCAGGGGACAGCCACCAATGTCATTGTCAAACAAGGTGGTGTTCAGAGTGTTACGTTTGCTGGAACTGCTAAAGATGTTGTGATAAGCAATGGAGGCATTCAGTTTATCAAGTCAGGATATGTTAGCAATACCATAATTGACAACGGCGGTGTTCAGTCGTTTATTGGAAACAATGGCGATAATGGAGCTTATTATACCATTGTCCGTTCAGGTGGAGTACAGAGTATAACTAAAGGTGATAGTGCTGCAGATAGCTCCGGAGGAATTGCCCGTTATACAATTATTCTTTCTGGTGGCACGCAGATAGTATCATCAGGAGCTTCTGCTATAAACAACATTGCTCTTTCAGGAGCTATTATCAGCAGTGCCACAGGTGCGACTGTTAATTCATTGGCAATAACATCAAATGCCATTATAACCAATGGTGAAACGTTAGATTTGAATAGCAGCAGTGTATATAATTCCGCAACAGTAAATTCAGGCGGTTCGCTTACTGTAAATTCCAATGGATTTGCCATATACACTGTAGTCAATGGCACGCAGACTGTAAACAACGGCGGACTTGTACTCGGCACGGAGATAAATGACGGAGCAGTTCAGAATATTTCATCAGGCGCTATGGTTTATGACAATGTTGTAAACGATGGTGGCGTGGTGAATGTTTACAAAAATGCGACATTGATGGGCGAGACAAGGCTAAATTCCGGAGGAAGAATCGCAATCAATCGCGATAATTCAAATCCGAATGTGCCTGTTTCATTCACGGTCAACCAGCTTGTAGCATCAGGTGGAACATTCAATATGAATGTGGATCTGGAAAACAAGACAGGCGACAAGATCATAATAGCAAATTCACATAGCGGACATGCCCTTATAAGCCTTTCCACAACCACGGCTTCCGTTTCTACGATATCCGGCAAGGAATTGATGCTTGTTGAATATTATCCAATAGCGGAAATTGCCGACGATGCCTCTTTTGACCTTGTGGGTGGGGAGTTTGACATATCGGATTATGTTTACACGTTGACACAGGATCCTGACGACAGGAATTATTACCTGCGTAGCACGGGTAAGCCTACCGAGGTGGCGGAAAACGCTGCTGCGATACCCAATCTTGCCGGAGCTGGAATAGGTGCGGCATTGAACTCATTGCAGAAACGTCTCGGCGACCTGCGTGGTCTTGGCGGCAATGCGGAAAGACAAGGTATATGGGCCAGAAGCTATTACAAGAACATGACCGTCAAGGCTCATGAGAATGTCAGAATGGATATAAGTGGTCTTGAAGCAGGATGGGACTTCAAGCTATCCGGATATGACTATTCCGGCAGGGACGGCAATTATGCGAATACAGGCCTTTATCTTGGCCTTATGGCCGCCAGCATGAACGTATCTGCCGACAGCAAGGGCGACGGTGATGGATTCCTCGGCGGAATGTATGCCACATATCTGGCGGAAAATGGCTGGTTCTCGGACTTCACACTTCGTGGTGGCCGTAGCGAGATAGACGTGATAACATATACCAATACTGGCAATAGGCTTTCCATAAGCCCGAAGAGGGACTTTGTTGCCGCCAGCATTGAGACCGGATATACTTTTGACCTGCGTCAGAAAGGACAGGGATGGAAGATAGAGCCAAAGGCCGAAATGCAGTATATAACAATGGGCAGCAGGACGGCGGACGTGAGCAATTCCCCATTGAAGGCTGAATATGGCGGTGTGGATTATTATACCGGAATAGGCACGGTCTATGCCGGATATTCATACAGTCGCAAAAACGGTCTTGTAGCCGAGCCTTTCGCCGAGATTTCGTACAAATACGAGTTTGACGGCAAGGAAGATGTAAGATTTGGAGCCTATCAGCCTGAATCAGATATGGGTGGCGGCACGGTCGAGGCACGTCTTGGCATGAATATGCAGTATTCCACCAATATTTACTGGCATATAGCCGCAAATTACGAGGACGGACACACGCATAAATCCTACGGTGCGGACGCTGGAATGAGATATATGTTTGGCGGAAAATAATTTTCCGCCAGACACGGCGTAAAAATATATAATATATATATGCCAAAAATACTTCATACTGCCGACCTTCATTTGAAAAGGGACGGCGAGGACAGGTCTTATGGACTGTCAGTTCTTGACGAGCTTGTCTCAATAGCGAATGCCCGTAAGGCTACACATTTTCTGTTTTGCGGATACCTTTTTGATTCCTTTGCTGATTTTTCCGATACCATTTTGATTGAGGACGTTAAAAAATCATTCAATAAATTGTCGTCGGAATGTGCCGTAATCTTCATATCGGGAAACCACGAGAATCTTGGCAAGGCCGCAGGTGAGAGGCTTTCCGCCTATAATTTTGGAAAAATAAGATTTGTCGCTGAAAAGCCTGAATTGCTGGAATACGGCGGTCTTGACATACTCGCAGTGCCGTTTATGAACGATTATTCCGGCCTTGCATCTGCGATATTTCCTGACAAGAAAAATTTCCGCATAGTCATGATTCATGGCACAAATTCCTCCGTATATTCCGGCCCTGATGCGGAACTTGACGGAATGGAATCAGGCGGAGCGAGGATTTCGGATCTGCTAATGCTCAAATTGCAGGCGGATTATGTGGCTTTGGGACATATTCATTCCGCAAGACAGGGCAAGTACGAGGGCATAACCGCGGTCTATCCGGGCAGTCCAAGGGTGTGGAGAAAGGGCGAGACCGGCCCACGCACGGCAATGTTCATTGAGACAGGTGAAAACGGCATAGCCGCGATGGAAAGCATTGAGATAAGATCCGCAGGACAGTACAGGGAAATACATGTTCCTATAAACGTGGACGGATCTTTTGCCAATGACATTGCTACACGGCTTATGTGGGAAGCGGAAAAATCACCAAATGACTGGTACGAGATAATTTTCAGCGGGGTTGCGGAAGATTCAAACCTGTTTGAGGAACGCAAGACGGATTTACATTCATCACTTTCATCAAGGTTGCGTAAATGCACGCTCAATTCAATCGGTGTCAGGACCTTGTCCGCATTGTCTGACAATTCCGCGGCAAGGGCCTTTCTTGAAGCAATGGAAAAATGCCGCCCATCCGAAGACGGTGATAGAATGCAGGCATGGCTACAGGCCAGGATTATGGGACTGGAGCAGATAAACGAGGAAATCAAAAACAGATAAGGAACATCATTGTGCAAAAACTAAGCATAAAGAAATACGGACGTTTTTCAGACAGGGAATTTGAACTGTCCCCTGTCACGGTCTTTTACGGAGGCAATGAATCCGGCAAGACCACGATATTTGACGCTCTTTTTGAGCAGATCTGCTCCAAGGACGCAAAACGCTCCTATGTGTGGCGGCGTATTTCGCAGCGTTATGGGGACATTCAGAACAGGCAGGCCAGTGCTGATGTGGCCGTTCCTTATGAGAACGGAGACGAGTATCTTTCACTTTTCGCAATACGCTCTTCTGATTTAAGCCTCAATGCCGGACGGGACAGGGACGCATGGGTGTCCGCCGCAGGCAGAAACCTGTTCTTTCATGGCATAGACGTGCTTAAAATGGCGGAAAACCTGCGTAAGACGGCAGCCCCAAGCCCTGTAAGCAGGGATGCCAAGAACTTCGCCATGCTTGAAGACGAGCTTAAACGCACACAGGCAAGCCTTGCCCTAAAACTGGAGCTTGAAAGAAAGGCCGTCGGACAGAAAAAAGGACTTGGCCTACTGGATCAGGATATGCGTCAGCTTGAAGCACAGGCGGCACAGCTGAAAGAGGAACTTGCAAGGAAGAATGAGCAGATAGAAAGCCTCAAAAAACAGAGAAAGCTTGCCCAGTCCATAGCAAACAGGGAAATTGTAGGCAACTTTGCGGCAAGCAGGAAATTCTGCGAGAACAACCCCTATGTAAGCCAGGAAGGCCTTGCGGAGTACGATTCAATGGTAAAGGAGAGGGACATCGCAAAAGCCAATTACGATGCCGCCTTGGCCAAAATACAGCTTTGTCAGAAAAGGCTTGAAGAGATAGAGGGGCAGATTCCGGCACAGGAGCAGAAAAGAAAGGATGCCGAGCTTCTGGAAGGTGCTGCTGGCCTTTTCAAGGAGCAGATTCAGGCCATATTCGCCTTCCGTGAGGAAAACGACAAATTCCAGGAAACCCCAGCCGCCATGTCCTTCGTGCCAGTAGTGATAATATTGCTCGGCATAATACTTGGAGTGCTGTTCCATACAAAGACGATTGCGGCGTGGCTTCTAGTCCCGGCAGGCTTTTTCTTCGCATGGCTTTTTTACAAGAACTGTATACGCCGACGGGATCGTGCGGCGGAAAAGGCAAAGGAAAACCAAATGCTCTCCGACATTATCAAATCCTGGGGGGAAAGGTTTGACATCACCCCGATACAGAATCTTCCGCCGGAACAGGTACTTGCCAAATTCACGGAGTTTGACGTTAATGCGGAAAAGGAAAGGAATCTTCATCTTGCCCTTCTGAAACAGCGCGAGGAGTGCCAGATGGCAATCACCGACGCGAACGCGCAGTCAACAGGCGTGCAGATAGGATATACTACTGCGAGGGAAAGTACGGCAGCATGGCTTTCCGACAAGGGCTTTGCCGACAGGGATTCCTATATCCGTGCCGTTGAGCAGAAAAAGGTGGCGGAGCAGTTTGTGAAGGCAAATTCCGCAAGGATTGACGCACTTATGCTTGAAGAGGCCTGCATGTCCGTAGAGGCATTGCTTGCCCTGCTTGATTCCCGTGTAAAGACACTGGCACAGAATGGAATGGCCGGAATAAACCCTGCCGCCATTGAAAATGAGATTTCCAAACAGGAGCAGCAGGCACAGGAAATTTCCGCACAGATACGCGACAATGCCGAGAAATGCCGTCAGGCCGCCGTTGACCGTGCTAAAAGCGAGGCGGATTTTGAAAATGCCTGTGCGGCATTGCCCGACGAGATAGCTGAATTGCGTCAGAAAGAGGAAACACTCAAAGGGCAGATTGAAGAGGAGAAAAAACGCAGGAATGCCGCCTCAATAGCCGCCGACGTGCTTTCATCAATGGAGAATGATGCCTCATCAAAATTCAGGGAGCTTGCCAGAAAGGCGGCCTCATTCCTTGACACGATGATACCCGGAGCGGAAATAGAGATAAGCGAGCTTTCCGTGGACGGAATAAAAATGAAGGATTCCGGCGGCGAGCTGCGTCAGACGGATTTCCTTTCCAGCGGTGCCAGGGACTGCCTTATGCTTGGAATGAGGCTTTGCCTGGCGGCGGAATCATTCGGAGAAAGGGACAGGATAATGCTTTTGGACGATCCATTCCTTAATCTTGATGCCGAAAGGACGGAAAAGGCCATTGCCGCCCTGCGTAGCTTCCATGTTTCCACAGGCTGCCAGCTTGTATTCTTCACCAAGGACGAGAATCTTCTGAAGGTGCTTGAAAAGGACTGGCGTGTAAAGGTACACACATTGTAATAAAGGCCGTTCCCGGCAGGAATACTTATGTTGTCGCCAGAGAATCTGCTTAAAAGGCATTGGGGCTATACAAGTTTCCGCTCATTCCAAAAGGAAACGATAGATGCCGTATTGTCCGGCAGGGACGTTATGTCAATACTCCCTACCGGCTGCGGCAAAAGCATCTGTTATCAGATCCCGGCACTTTCAGGCAGAGGGCTCGTAGTAGTAATTTCACCACTTATCGCCCTTATGGATGACCAGGTGGCATCCGCGAGGGAAGCCGGAATAAATGCCGCGGCATTACATTCAAACCTTTCAGTATCACGCAAGAAAGCCGTCAGGGCCGCCCTGTATTATGGCACATTGCAGCTGCTTTATGTAAGCCCGGAACGTCTTTTGGCAAGGGATTTTGAATTTGGCCTGTTGAAAAACGTATTTCTCTTTGCAGTTGACGAGGCACACTGCGTGTCCCAGTGGGGACATGAGTTCAGGCCGGAATACCGTCAGCTTGCAAATGTGTTCGGCAGGCATCCAAAGGCCGTCAGAATGGCATTGACGGCAACCGCCACGCCAGATGTGCGGCGGGACATACTGGAACAGCTATCCCTGCGGCATCCGGAATGTTTCATAGGCTATCCTGACAGGCCAAATCTAACATACAGGGCATATCCATGCAGGGACAGGCACAGACAGGTCCTGGAGACAATACGCCGCCATCCCGGAGAGGGCGGCATAGTATACGCACAGACCCGCCGCACGGTTGAAAATCTGACAATGTTCCTTAGCGGCTATGGCGTATCATGTGCCGCATATCATGCCGGATTGCCAGCGGCGGAGCGTGCCGCCGTGCAATCCGCATTTGTCAACGAGAAAATTGACGTGATTGTGGCAACAATCGCATTCGGAATGGGAATAGACCGTCCAAATGTGCGATATGTTATACATGCCAATACGCCAAAATCAATGGAGAATTACTCGCAGGAAAGCGGCAGGGCGGGCAGGGACGGCCTGCCCGCCGAGTGCATTCTGCTATTTTCCGCACAGGATATGGCGATTCACCGTTTCCTTGCCGAAAAGGAAGGACTTAACGAGGAGCGTATCGCCATTATGGAGCGTCAGATCCGGGACATGGGCAGATATGCCATAAGCTCCGTATGCCGTCATAAGCTGTTGTGTGAGCATTTTGGCGTGAAATATCCCGACATTCCTGCCAAATATGACGACAATGGAAATGAGATTGAGGGTGAATACAAATGTGGCAGCTGCGATGTATGCCTGGGAGAGATAAACCGTCTGCCGGAGGATTATGCGAGACTGACTGCAAAAAAGATTTTAAGTGCGGTATGGCGGCTTCGGGGACAATATGGGGTTGGCTACATAGCGGATATTCTGATGGGTCGCAGCTGCGTCCGTGCTGTTCAGAACGGACATGACCGCCTCAACGTGTTTGGCATACTCAAAAGCTGCGGAATGTCCGCCGTAAGATACTGGATAGACCAGCTCATAGTACAGGGATTTATACGCATTTCCGGCGATGACCGTTATCCACTGGCATCAATAACGCCAGAAGGACGGGCATTGTGCCGGGACGAGCTTACTGTCGTGCTGGGCGTGCCACAGGAAGAAAAAAGAACCGTCGTATCCAATCGCAGGGACAATGCACTTGAAAGGCTTGGCTACGGATCAATGCGGTCTGAGGACGAGAAGGTTTTTGAAAGGCTGCGTATGTACCGTCGTCTTATAGCGGACAGGCAGGGAGTGCCGCCTTATATCATTGTGCCGGATTCCACGCTTGCGGAATTGGCAACCATTCGTCCCAAGAGCATTGAGGAAATGGAGTTTGTCAAGGGAATGGGGGAAAGACGCATTGCCAAATACGGCGGCCTTTTCCTGGAGGTTATTGAGGGAAAGCCTATTGAGGACATGGATCTTCCCCCGGCATAAAAAAGCCTGCTAAACGCAGGCTTTTTTTTCTTATAAGGTATCTCCTCAATTGCCAATTGCTCACTGCTGACTGCTAATTGAATACGCTTACGGCTCATAATCCGGGTCTATGTACTTCTTGTAATATTCCGGCTTGTACGCCTCCCACGAGTACTTGTTGTTAGGACTCCACATCACCCAGCTGTGCAGATAGTTCTTCCGCAATGCACGGATCTGCTCTCCTACCTCGTGTGGGCCGTATTTTGAAAAATCCTGCAAATATGGACGGAGTTTTGCATAATTCAGTTCCAGACGTGCCATCGCATCCCTTAGTCCAAAATTGATCACCTTGTAAGGCTCGGAATTCGGATTTTTAAGCCCATAATGCCCCGTATAGTAATGCGACGGGTACATCATCGGATATACATAGTCGGCATACTGTGCTATCAGTGGCAGGTTCTGGCCTATTCCCATATCGTCCCTTGCAGATGTGGTAAGGCCAAACACGTCTGCGGAAATGCGTATCTGCTCTGGTATTCTTTCCCTGGCATAACGCAGAAATTCCGCAAGATTTGCCCTGGCCTTGTCCCAGTTGTGCGGCACGGAATAGCGGCACAGTGATACCTTTCCTTCCGACGGGTAGCGTATATAGTCAAACTGTATCTCGTCAAATCCGGCCTCTACGGCACGCAATGCCACAGCTATATTGTAATCCCATACTTCCTTGCTGTACTGGTCTGCCCATGTCTTGCCCTTTCTGTCCCGCCATATATTGCCTTCCGGCGTCTTTACGGCGAGATCCGGCCTTTTCACTGGCAGCACGTCGTCCTTGAATAGCACTATCCTACCGATCGTATACAGTCCCTCTCGTTTGAAGTCCTCGACCATTTTTTCCGGATTTGCTATCGCGCTCGTGTAGGCCTTGTATTTTTCGGCCTTTTCCACGCCCTTTATGTAAACAGCTCCGTCCATTTCCTTTAGGGCGATAACGACGGAATTTAGTACAGTTCCGCGAATGTTTCCGATAATCTTTTTTCGCAACGGTTCAGATCCGGCCACCCATGCGGTTATATGTATTCCCCGTATGGCAGGCTTGCTTTCCACGGCGGCCTTTACTTCCGATGTTGAAATTTTCAGTTCCCATTTGTCGCCTGTGTATTTTCTGGGCTTTGTCTGCTGGCTTTCGTCCTTTTTTGCCTGATTTTTACTGTTTTTTGACGTATTTTCACCTTTTTTTGCCGTTTTTTTGTCTTTTTTTGAGGATTTTTCCTCTTTTTTTACAGTTTTCTCACTATTTTTTGAGGAATCCTTCAGATTTTCAGCATTTTCTGTTGAAATTGTATTTGTATCATTTTGAGCGTTTTCCGCTTGAATTTCAGCGTTTTTTGCTGATTTTTCGTCATTCCCTGTTGGATTTTCAGCATTTTCAACCGTTTTTTCTGAATTTTCTGGTTTTTTTTCGGAATTATCGCCTGTTTTTGGGCTTTCAGATCCGTTTTCAGCGGCTTTTGTGTCGGATTTGTCAGAATCTGCCGTGTTCTTGCCGGAATCCTGCGATACGGATTTTTCCGGATTGTCATTGCCTGGCGTTTCAGAGGAGACGGCGGGCGTTTGCTCAGCACCGTCTTCTTCGGCAAGGACATTTCCGCAAGGCAGAATTGTCATCAACAGTAAGGCGAAAATAAAAAGGACTACATTTTTCATATAAAAATATTTTACAATTTAGTTATGCGGTATTTTAAATGCTCCGTAAAAATTTAGGAGAAATTTATGCTGAAACTACTTTTGGGACTGTTATTTATGGCAAATTTTGCAAACGCGGCGGAAATGAACATTCATTACAACCGCCTAGGTACTACTGACAACTGGAATCTATGGGTCTGGGGCGACGGAAAGGACGGTTTTGAGGTTCGTCCCTCTGGCAATGATAGTTTTGGAATGTTGTTCAAGGTGGATTTGAGGAAAAAGGGAATTGCCGATGGAAAGATCGGCATTCTTCCACGCAGGGGACAATGGGAGGCCAAGGACGAGCCGGAAAGGTTCTTCAATGAGGCAGGACAGAATGACATTTATCTGCTTGAAGGCGACGGAGAGGTGTATTTCGCACCGCCGGAAATTTCAACAAAGGCAACATCGGCCTGGCTTGACGAGGGAAACGATGTAAGACTCATATTCAGCCGTGCCGTTTCGTCGGAATATGTACAGTCTCTGAATCTTGCGGTGAATGAGGGCAGGAAATCGTATTCCGCCTTGTCAGCAAAGCCTGTTGATGGGGGGAACTCGTCAAAGGGATGGATCTGCCGCTTCAAGGGATGGAAGCCGGACTTTATGAAGACTGTTTCCGGTGCATATATACTTTCCGTCGGCGAGCTAGGCAGCCTTCCGGTAAGCCTTGGAACAGCTGTATATGGCAAGGATTTTGTATATCAGGGAAGACTTGGAGCAATAATTGAAAATGGCAAAACCACGATAAGGATTTTCGCACCAAAGGCTTCCGTCGCAAAGGTCAAAATGCTGGACAAGGACACAGGAAATGTCTCCTACGACCTTATGTCAAAGAAAAAGAACGGTATATGGGAAAAGACATACGGCAGAGATATGACCGGAATGTATTACCGCATACAGACTGTTCAGAACGGACATGAATACGAGGGACTTGATCCATACTCCGAATGTGTGACCAACGATGACGGTTATGCCTATATAGGCAGGGAGGACACTCCTGTAGCGGATTCCCCTAAGTTTGACTGGGCGGATTCCGTCCTATACGAGGTACATTTGCGTGATCTGACCATTCACCCAAATAGCGGTGCGGACAACAAGGGACATTATCTTGCCGCCGCACAGACGGGGACAAGGCATCCCAAATATCCGGGCATGACAACAGGAATAGACCATATCGCAGATCTCGGCGTAAATGTTGTTCATATAATGCCTTTCCAGGATTTTCAGAACAATGACAATTTCTCGTCTTACAACTGGGGATATATGCCGGTCAACTTCAACTCGCCGGAAGGCTCCTATGCCAGCACTCCGGAAGGCACTGCCAGGGTTGCCGAGGCCAAAAAGATGATTGACGCATTCCACAAGAAAGGCATAAAGGTCGTTATGGACGTGGTTTACAATCACACGGCGGAAAACCGCAGCGAGATACACAATTTCAATGCGATGTCAATGGATTATTACTATCGTCTGAATCCGGACGGCTCCTATTCCAACGGATCAGGCTGCGGAAACGAGTTCAACACCGAAGCACCAATGGCACGCAAATTCATAATAGACAGCATGATACACTGGATGCGTGATTACAAGGTGGACGGATTCCGTTTTGACCTTATGGGACTTATAGACCTGAAGGCCGTGGACGAGATAATAGCCGCAGTTCGCAAGGTCAATCCCGACGTGATAATTTACGGCGAGCCTTGGACTGGCGGCAGCACTCCGACCATCGGCGTGGCAAAGGGCGCGCAGCGTGGAAAGGGATATGCCGTGTTCAATGACAATCTTCGCGACGCGATAAAGGGCAGCGTGTTCAATGACACCGAGATGGGATATGTACAGGGTGAGCTGAACAGGGACAAGGTTATCCGTGGCATAAGGGGATCAATAGACGAGTTTACTGACGATCCCGTAGAAGCAATAAACTATGTCTCCTGCCATGACAATCACACATTGTGGGACAGGATAGACCGCTCCGCAAAGGCCAGCGAGGCAGAAAAGATAAAGATGGACAGGCTTGCCAATGCGATAGTCCTTACATCTCAGGGTGTGCCTTTCATTCACGCCGGAGAGGAGTTCCTACGCACAAAGAAGGGCGAGCATAACTCATACAATCTTCCTGACGAGATAAACCAGCTTGACTGGGACAGAAAGCACAAGTATCTTGACGTGTTCAACTATTACAAGGATCTTATCACATTACGCAAGACGCACAAGGCCTTCCGTATGAGGACTGCTGATGCCGTAAATGCCAACCTGAAATTCTTTGAGGATCTGGGAATAGCCGTTCCAGGCAAGGCAATAGCATATACGATCAATGGCGAGGCCGTAGGTGATCAGTGGAAGAACATCGCAGTACTTGTAAATCCGTCAAAAAAGGCCGCAAAATTCGCATTGCCGGAAGGCGACTGGGAAATGGCATTTGACGAAAATGGTTTTTACAAGGGGAATTACAAGGCCATAAGGGGCATGATAAAGGTCCCACCGCTTAGCCTTGTAGTCCTGAAAAAATAAGAGGGCAGTATTGACAATGTATGGAAACGCGGGAAAAGACAATTTTCCCGCGTTTACCATTTTAAATTGAATTTTCCTCAATTGCTCATTGCTAATTGCTAAGGAAACACAGATAAAGTCAATGTTTCCCGTTTTATACGTCATTGCGAACGGTAGTGAAGCAATCTGATTCGGTAAACTCCTATTTTATTTTGTTTCTATGATTTTCTAACTGCGAGGTCCTGAAACAAGTTCAGGGCGACGATTAATTAGGAATCTCCTCAATTGCTAATTACTAATTGCTCATTGCTAATTGCTAATTTCAAGCAAGACCACCCTATAATTTTGTAAAATATAATAAAATGCCGCATGACGGAATGTACTTGTCCACGGCGTTTCCATAAGCGTTATGGAGAAAACAAAATTTACCGCAGTAGTGCTTGCAGCAGGAATGGGAACGAGGATGAAATCCTCATTGCCAAAGGTCCTGCACAAACTCGGCAGCCGTTCCCTTGTGGAACACGTTGTCCGCAAGATAGCCGCATTGAATCCTGAAAACATAATCGTAATCACAGGCCATGGCGGAGACCTTGTAGAAGAGGAACTGAGAAAGAAAATCCCGGATGCGTTCAAAGCAGATTCGGAATTTCCGCAAATATCCTTTGTCCGGCAGCAGCTGCTCAAAGGCAGCGGAAGAGCCGTACAGGAGGCCATGCCGGAGATTGAAAGGCATGAGAACGCGGTAATACTGTGTGGCGACGCTCCAATGTTCAGGCCTGAGACAGTTGCGGAAATGGCACGGTTCTTTTCCGAAAGCGGAACGGATTGTGCCGTAATGACGGCTGAATTGGAAAATCCTGCCGCTTATGGACGCATAAAACGTGGAAATGACGGTCTTATACAGGCCATAGTCGAGGCGGATGGGGCTTCGCCGGAAATCCTTGCCATAAGGGAAATCAATTCCGGCACATATTTCTTCAGGACGGCAGCCTTGAAAAAGGCATTGGCAAATCTTCAGCCAAAAGGTTCAAAAGGCGAGTTTTATCTTACCGATGCCGTTGAGAACATTCTTGCCGCAGGTGGAAAGGCGGCGGCCTTCAGGATTGCCGATTCCGATGAGATTACCGGAATAAATTCCCGCGAAGGACTTGCAGAGGCTTACAGAATGCTGGTCAACCGCAAGAACGCAGAACTGATGGCAAACGGTGTCACCATCGTTGATCCTCTGAACACATACATAGACGAGGAAGCACAGATCGGTCAGGACACGGTGATTTATCCCGGAGTGTTTATCAAGGGCAGCACCGTGATCGGCAAAAACTGCCAGATAGGCCCCGGCGGAATAATTGAGGACTGCGTCATTGAGGACAATGCCTCCGTTCTTTTCTCATGCGTTCTGGAAAAGAGTACAGTACATTCCTTCGCGCAGATTGGACCAATGGCACATCTTAGGCCGCTTTCCGAAATTTGCGAATATGCACAGGTTGGAAATTACGCCGAGGTAAAGAAATCCGTCATAGGACGGGGTTCAAAAATGCATCATCACAGCTATATCGGCGACACCATAATGGGCGAGAAGGTAAACATCGGTGCAGGTACGATCACCTGCAATTACGATGGTGTGCATAAGAACAGGACGGTAATAGGCGATGGGGCATTCATAGGCTCAAATACCAATCTCGTCGCGCCGGTGGAACTTGGAGCTGGCGCGTATACTGGGGCAGGTTCAACCATAACCAAGGAAGTTCCTGCCGGAACACTTGGCATAGCCAGGGCAAGACAGGTAGTCATAACGAGAAAGGTTGCTGGTCAGAAGAATGCTTCTGCGGAAAAGCCGGAAGACGGCAAGGCGGGAAAATGAAATTCCAGAGACATGATTTGAAACTGTTCACAGGTAATGCGAATCCGGAACTTGCGAGAAAGATAAGCGAGTATCTCGGCGTGGAACTTTCCCACACGAAGATTGACCATTTTGCCGATGGCGAGATAGACGTTCAGATTCTTGATAGCGTCCGTGATGCGGACTGCTACATAATACAGCCTACCTGCCCGCCGGTGAACAACAATCTTATGGAATTGCTGATAATGATGGATGCCCTCCGTCGTGCTTCCGCAGGAAAGATAAACCTGGTAATTCCGTATTATGGCTATGCCCGTCAGGACAGGAAGCCTCTTCCCCGTGTCGCGATTACGGCAAAGCTCGTGGCAAATCTGCTTACCAAGGCTGGTGCGGATCGAATTATAACGATAGACCTTCACGCCGCACAGATACAGGGCTTCTTTGACATTCCTCTTGACCATCTTTATGCGAGGCCGGTAATACTGGATTATGTCAGAAAGCAGCATTTTGAGGATCTCGTGGTTGTTTCGCCAGATGTTGGCAGCGTGGAGCGTTCCCGTGCCTTGGCCGCCCGTCTGAATGCCGGATTGGTCATAATTGACAAACGTCGCCCGCATCCGAATGAGGCCGTCGTGTATCACATTATCGGCGACGTGTCAGGCAAGACATGCTTCATACTTGATGACATTGTTGACACCGCTGGCACTCTCTGTGCCGCTGCGAATGCCATACACAGCAATGGTGCGAAACGTATAATTGTTGCGGCCTCCCATGGTGTCCTTTCACGCGATGCCGTGGAGAAAATTGAAAAATCACCCATTGAGGAAGCAGTTTTTACAGATACAATTCCCATAAACGCTTCAAAAAGTGCTAAAATAAAGATAGTGTCCGTAGCGGAGCTGCTGGCGGAAGCCATAAAGCGAAATCACATGGGCGAATCAATAAGCGAGCTTTTCGCTTGATTGCGGAATTTTCCGCATAGTTTTTATGAATAATTAGCAGGAGAAAGTACTAAAAATGGAAAAAATTGAAATAACAGCTGAACTCAGAGAGAAACCCGGCGTGGGAGGCGTTCTTAGCGCGTATCGTGCCGCAGGAAAAGTGCCGGCAACCCTTTACGGAATGGGCAAGCCACCGGTGAGCCTCGCCGTGGACGAAAAGACAATATATGCCGCATACAAGACTGATGTCAATATCGTGATTGCCCTCAAATATGGTGATCAGGTAGACAATGTCATCATAAAGGACATTCAGCGCCACCCGGTGAAAAACAATTTCTGGCATTTGGACTTTCAGAGAATAGATATAACCAAGAAGGTGGAAGTCAGGATTCCCGTCGTACTCAAAGGAGATGCTCCTGGCGTCAAGATGCAGGGCGGACTTCTGGAGCACAATCTCCGCAATCTGCTTGTTTCAGCACTTCCTACGGATCTTCCGCATGAGATCGCGATTGACCTTGCCAATCTGCATATCAACGAGTCCATACGTGTAAAGGACGTCAATGCTGGTGAGAAAGTCGAGCTTCTGGACGATCCGGAGCATATAGTTGTCAGTATTGCCGTTGCCAAGGATGCCGCTGCCGATGTCGTAGCCGCAGAGGCCGCCGCAGCCGCTACCGCAGCTGATGCGAAAGGCGACGCGAAGGCAGAAGCAAAACCTGCTGACAAGAAATAATTCAAAACCCTGCGAAAGCGGTGCTTTATCTTAACAGGGGCTTGCAAAAGCCTCTGTTAAGTTGTTTTTTGTTAAATGCAATGTGAGGAAATTGTATTGACTATATTCCTTCTCGTCATTATTGCTAGGGAAACGCAGATAAAGTACCTTTTTCTGCGTTTCAAATTAGCAATTAGCAATTGAGGACTTTTTTTAACCGTCATTGCAGGTGTTAGTGAAGCAATCTGTTTAAGAATTTCAAATTCAAAGTTGAATAAAAAATGCAGAAGAAGAATACAAAATCGGACAAGATACGCCTTATAGCGGGATTGGGCAATCCCGGCACGGAATACGCCAGGACCAGGCATAATGCTGGATTTATGGCTGCGGATTTTATCGCAGGCCGTGTTGGCATTTACGGCTGGCAGGACTGGAAAGGCCTCGGTGAATATGCCAGCTGGGAGCAGGATGGGGAAAAGGTTTACCTGCTCAAACCGCAGACATATATGAACCTGTCAGGACGGGCGGTGCAGTCCCTCGCGTCATTTTTCAAGATTCCGCCACAGCAGGTCCTGGTCATATTTGACGATTTGTCAATTCCATTTGGATCGGTAAGGCTGCGTAGGAACGGCTCAGGAGGCTCGCATAACGGAATGGGATCTGTGATAAACATGCTTGGCACTACGGATATTCCCCGTATTAGGATTGGTATTGGAATGAGGCCGCAGTATATTCCCGGAAAGGATTTTGTCCTGGGAAACTTTCAGAAGGATCAGCTTGAACAGATGCCTGAGATACTTGAAAAGGCTTGGCTGAATGTGCGGAAATGCGTGGAAGATGGCATGGAAAAGGCCATAAGCCAGAGCATTTCATAAAAAAGGCAGCCGAAAGGCTGCTTTTTTTCAATGATCAGTTGGCAATTAGCAATGAGGAATTGAGGAAAATCCTTATAAGGAAATTAAAGTCTCGTAGAGAAATTGTTTTTTTGACAAAATAGAAATTTTGAAAAGTAACCGATCGGTCACATAGGTCAAAAGGCACAAAAAAAATTGTGCCTTTTTCCAATTAGCAATGATCAGTTGGCAATGAGAAATTTAGGAATACCTTTGTTTACTGCCAATTGCTAATTAAAAAAAGCTCCACGGAAGTGGAGCTTTTTTGATTATGGTGCTGGAATGAAATGCGAGAAGTAAATCCCGAATTCATTGTAGCTCTTTCGCCAGCTGTATTGCGTCCGAATTGCGGAATTGCGTGATAGCGAATACGATGCGGCAACCCTACCAGTCCAGAGTGCGGCGGAATATCCTGAGAAATATCCATAGGATCTTGCCTCCGCATTGACGCGTATTCTGCCGGATCTGCCGTAAACAGGCTTGTCCTTTCCGTCAGAGGATTTGGCATAATACGGCATGGCTTCCGCCAGAACGCCGAAACGCAGGCCGCCACCAAGTCTCCAGTCGTCATCGCCCAGGGAAGGGCCTATTCCGGCTTCAAGACCGCCTAGGGCGTACAGCATTGGACGGTATTGCGAATTGTCTACACGGTAGGAAATGCCAGCCTCGGCATAAGGAGTGCCTATAAGGGCATTGCCTATCCTGCGGCCTGTTTCCCTTGCCTGTTCCAGCTTGATTCCCATGCCCCAGGATTTCTGCCTTTCCCATCTGCTTACCGGGTTGAAACTTGCTGCCTTGCCCAAAATGGCCTCTTCCAAATACACACGGCCAGTGTCAAATGCGTATCTGCCACGAAGATTGAGCAATTCCAGCTCCGAATCCTCTGCGTATCCATCGGGATTGTCAAGCAGATCCTGCAATGCGCCTCTTGCGGCAAATTCAATTGCAGATCCGCCGCCGTAGAAAACTGTTCCTGCCATAATACGGAAACTTTCATGCGCGTCCAGTATTGAGGGAGGCGTTTCAGGCTGTCCCGTGAACGTCTCATGCTGTCCCAGGGCGGCTCTTGCGGACATAAGCGGCATTGTGCGTTTGTCGCCCTCTTCCTTTCTTATCTTGCCGGAATGTACGAGCCAGCTTATATAATCCCCGGAATATTCCAGTATTGCCGCCTTTCTTTCGTCGGAGAACCTGTCAAGTGCGTCCAATGCCTCCTTCTGTTTTTTTCCGTTTGAAAGATCGTATGCGGCATCCTGCTCCTCTGAAGACAGTTGTGAACGTTTCCACTGAACCGTCTTGAGCAGGGATGGCCTGTAAAGCGGTCTGGATTTGAATGTTTCCGCGATTACCTTCGCACTGTCAGACGGTATCACGGCTACATTGAACCTGTTTTCAATCTGTATGCCGGGGCGTACGACTTCCAGCAACGGCAGCAATGCCCATGAGCAGTTCTTCGGGAAGAAATAATAGGGATAGGTGAAACTGCCCATTTCCCAGGCACGTCTCAGCAGTGTTTCCATTTCCTCTTCGGAAAGATTCAATGGAAATTCCCACAGGTCGCGGCTGCCAGCATTATGATACTGTTGAATTTTCAAATAATATGGTGTTGTAGTGAAAATGCCAGGATAATATCCAAAAATACCTTTTATTGCATATAGAATTCCATTGTCGTTTTCACTATTTGCGGCATAATTGATCGTATAATCAAGCATATCCGCACCCTTGGTATGTTTGCGGTGCAGACGTAGGAAGGTATGCCCATAAGACGAGGCCGGATTGTTCAGGTAGCTGCCTGCGAAAACCAGGCTAGCTTGTCCTGCGTTAATTATATTTTTCCATTCTTCAAATTCACGGCATACTGGCTTTGCGGCTTTTTCCTCGGTTATGTTCAGTTGTTTGCGAAGCCAGCGGTATCTTTCCGGAAACCTACATTCAGGGCTTTCATCCGGCTTTCCATCAAAGAAAAGACCATCTATCGCGGCTTCCAATTCCAGCTGTGGGCTTATTGCTCCGCTTTGAGAAAGAAAAAAAATGTCATTGTTTACATCGCTGCTTATTCCTCCAAACAAATGTTTTTTGTAAAATAGCAGCTTGTGCCATTTGGGATTTTCCCATGCCTTTGTCTTTCTGGCTTTTTCCAATATCTCAATTCTTTTGAATTCAAGCCCAGTATCCATTGCTTTTGCTGGTAAGGCATTGCATAAAAGAAGAATATCAAAAAAAGCAAAAAAACAAGCCGCCTTCATAAGAAAAGCGGCTCTTTTGTTCATTAGAGAACTCTTGCTTGACATTTTAGATGCGGGCAAGAAGGTCTATCTGTACAGCGGCATTCTGTGCGTTGGAAGCGAAAATTACCGCATGATTCTTCTGCAATTTGCTTGCGAAGGCCTTTGTGTCAGTCACATTGTATAGCTTTGCAAGGCTGTTTACATATTCGCCCTGTCCGGCGGCAATGTCGCGTGCAAGTTCAGCATAGTTGGCCTCAATGAAAGCCTCGCGTTCCTTAGAAATCTGAATGAGGCCCTTGTTTGTACAGTTAGATGTTCCAAATGTGATACCAGTCAATTGTGTTCCCCAAGTGCCGTTTGTTGTGGATGCAAGCAGCTGATGGGCAAAGTCATTCTCCTGGAATACCATGCTTCCAAGTCCGCATCCTGCAGAACCGAGGGCGTTTGCATTGACTGCAAGTCCGACGAAAAGTATTGCTGCGGCTATAACTTTTATTGATTTCATGTCATTTATCTCCGTTTTTGTCTAAAGTTTAACTAATTAATATATTATACAAAAAACTGTAGAATCTCTGTATTATATGTTAAACTATTTTGTTTTCACTAAAGAAAAGTATCATTTGAAAACAGCAATTGAATCCGAATCCGTGCCTATAAACATAGGATTTTGATTACGGTGATATAACCGTTTTGCCCAATAAGATACATTTTCCTGCAAGTATGCGTTTAGTTCTCCTGTTGTTATGTTTTTATTGTTATCCTTGTCAGCTGCACCGCTTAATCCCAACAAAAAATAATATGTAAATAGGCTATGATTCTTTTCAGTATACCATGAGGCCATTTCTGTATCTCTGCTGGCATTAAATACATTCATTTTTCCATTTGAAGAATTAGTTGTTGGTATTTTTGCACTGACCGCAAGCGGACTTGCATTTCTTATAATCATTTTTCCTTCGCCTGTTTGTCCGCTAAAACATGCATCTGTCACTACGGTTATTTTTCTTGCTGGCAGTTTTGCCAGGTTTTCGTATAACGTAGACATTGAATATCCACTATGTCTTATGTAATCAGGGTTTGCTTCCTTGGGAACAAAATATGCTGTACGATTTTCTTGGTCAGGTGCTCCATGACCAGTATAATAAACAAATACGTCGCTTTTTCCTGGTTTTACATAGTCATAAAGCATTGCCTTATAGTCTAGAGCATTTCCAAAAATCTCTTCCATTTTCCCTTTTGTAGGGTCTTCGACATAAATAATGTTTTCTTTTGAATATCCCATTGCCTTTTCTACAAAATTTCTGACAGCATTTGCATCTTCAAGGGCAAATTGTACTTCTGGAACATTATTCTCGTAATTTTTTACTCCTATTATAACAGCAATTGCATCTGGATTTTTTATCTTTGAAACAGGAATATTTACTAAGAGAGAATCTGATTTTTGAAGTTTTTTAGTAGGTGTTTTTACAGGTGTTTTATCAGACAACAATACTTCTTCTACTTCTATATCAGCTGAATTGGTTTTTCTTCTGCGTCGAGTATTTTGTTCTTCGTATTGTTTGTTGTTTGCTTTGGCAATAGTTGTTTCTTCGGATTTTTTTTCTAGGATATTCGGGTTCATTCTTAATGCGACACGTACTCCGCCTTGTTTTTGATTTACGAAAACACCATCAATATCTAACTTGCCACTTGGTGTTACTAGTGAGGCTAGCTTTGAGCTACTCCCTGGAGAACGCATCCAGTACCATGCCGCACCGGAGGAAACACCTTTGGAGACAGCGTAGGGTGTTGGCTGAACAGCTCTTTGTGATTTGTTAGGAAAATATCTTAACATTTCATCTTCGCTCAATATAAACACATTGTCCTGCGTACTATTTCCTGTCTCTGTTTTGTATCTTGAATTTCCGGATTCTTGAACAGTAGAAGTTACAATTTTCCTTTTGTCAGTATCGCTAAATGCAGTATTATAAAAATTGCTGTTAAGCCAAATACGCAATGTGCTATTTGCCCAAATAACGTTGCTTCGCATTGCATTATACTTTATGCTGTCTATTACATTGTTGCTTACAAGAAGATAAGAACCATCACTGAATTTTTCAACTACTTGCCACTGTATAGGCATAGTTGTACCTGCCGCACCGAATGGATATTGTCCAAAACTTATTGTATTCCCAATCTCGTATGCGAAGGAAACAGCATGAAATACTATAGCGATAGCCATAGATGTTATTGCAGAAAACAGAACATTTCTTAACTTAACCATAGAATTGCTCCTTTGATGCTTAATATCAATATTATAACACTTTTATAGAAAATTTAAAAATTGTGTAACTATTTTTATAGAAGTTTTCAAACAAATTTTATTATACCCAAATAAAATTATACAATGAATGTTAAGCAGGACATGGAAAAGTTTTTAAGTCGTATTTTCGGTAAAAATTGTGGAGTAATATATGCCAGAAAGCCAACACATAGAATACAAAGAAACATGGCGCGATGAATATCTAAAATGGATATGCGGATTTGCCAATGCGCAAGGCGGTACTATCTATATAGGCGTAAACGATTCAGGCATTCCTGTAGGCTTGAAAGATATTCAAAGGCTTATGGAGGACATTCCCAATAAGATTTATAGTGTGCTTGGCATTATAGCCGAGGTCAACAAAATAAAAAGAAAAGGTACTGAATGTATAGAAATAAAGGTGTTCCCAAGCAAATATCCAATAAACTATCATGGAGAATACCATTACCGCAGCGGCAGCACGAAACAACAGATAAAAGGTGCGGCTTTGACTCAGTTTCTGCTTGACAAGACCGGTGCAAAATGGGATGCCGTACCTGTTGAGAATATACATATAAATGATCTTGACGAGTACAGCCTGGAGATTTACAAGCGGGAGGGCATAAAAAAGAAAAGACTGACGCAGGATGATGTGAATGCTTCAAGAGAGGAAACACTGAACCGCCTTAACCTTATGGAAAACGGAAGTCTTAAAAGAGCCGCGGTAATGCTCTTTTATTCAAGACCATCCAGAATGATTGAAGGCTGCTATCTTAAAATAGGAAAATTCGGCAAAGGGGCGGACTTGCAGTATCATGATATGCTGGAAGGTTCTCTTTTCCGTATTGCCGACCAGGCAATAGACCTTATTTACACAAAATACCTAAAGGCCAAAATAACTTATGAAAAAGATGTACGTGCGGAGATTTATCCTTATCCAAGGGAAGCCGTACGAGAAGCCATATACAATGCTTTGGCACACAATAATTATGCCCGCAGTGTGCCTATACAGATACGCATTGAGGATAAGGCAATGTACATAAGCAACAGCTGTATTCTTCCATCAGGGTGGAATGAGACTTCCCTGTTCAGGCCTCATAAATCCGTGCCATTCAATCCTGGAATAGCAAATGCTTTTTACCGTGCCGGGTATATAGAATCCTGGGGACGCGGCATACAGAAAATATGCGAGGAATGTAAGGTTCACGGCATACCTGCTCCCGAATATACCCTGTTAGGCGAGGACATAACAGTAAAATTCACAGCATTGAAAATACAGAAATCATTTGATGAGGAACTGATTAACAATATGTTGAAAATTATAAAATCAGAACCGCATATAACAGTATCTTCTTTGGCTGACAAGCTAAAAATGCCGCAAAGAACTATGGAAAGGCTTATAAAAACACTTAAAAAACAAGAGATATTAGTACACAGAGGCGGCAGACGTTATGGATATTGGGATATTGTTGATAAAAAATAGATATATAGTTCCAAACCGCCAAATGATATAAATAAAATGGCGGTTTGGAAACAGGTTAACTACGAGAAATGCATTTTTTTAAACCGCCAAATGATACAAATGGAATGGCGGTTTGGAAACAGGCTGACTACGAGAAATGCGTTTTTTTTAAACCGCCAAAACATCACATGATGTTTTGGAATGTCGTTTTGGAAACAGAATTATGACGAGAAAATCCAATTTCCAAACAGACATTTTTCTAAATACCTGATGTTTTAGAATGATGTTTTGGAATGAGTTCTTTACGACGAGGAATAAAAATTCTTAAAATTCCAAACCGCCAAATGATATAAAAGAAATGGCGGTTTGGAAACAGTCTGACTACAAGAAATGCTTTTTTAACCGCCAAAACATCAACAAATATATCTGATGTTTTAAAAAATGATGTTTTGGAATTTTATTGCCCATTTTTTCAGCGTTTCCCCTTTCATTTTGCTAAAATATATTATAAAGATTTTTTATTTAAGGATTTGTTTTCAAAATGAAAGAACAGCAGAATGACAGGAATTTGAAGCCGACGGCGACTTCCGGCATTGAGGACATAGTCGCAAACAATTATGCGAAAATACAGGCATTGCGCGAAAAAGGCATAGACCCGTTTCCGCACCGTTTCAAGATAACGCACAAGCTGGCACAGGCAAAAGAGCTGCCTCCTGATACCCATGTGATAGTTTCAGGCCGCCTTATGTCCGTCAGGATTATGGGCAAGGCATCCTTCGCCCACATAAAGGACGGCACTGCCAAAATGCAGGCATACATAAGCCGCGATTCCATAGGCGAGGAAATGTACGGCATTTTCAAGAAACTGCTCGGAGTGGGCGATTTCATAGGCATTGAGGGCAAGCTGTTCATAACCAAGACTGGCGAGCTCACCATACATGCCGAAAAACTGACTGTTCTTTCAAAGGCAGTCCGTCCTCTTCCGGAGAAATTCCACGGCCTTACCGACCCGGAGACAAGATACCGTGCGAGATACCTGGATTTGCTCACGAATGAGAATACCCGCAATATTTTCATAACACGTTCAAAAATAGTGGCGGCGATACGTTCCGTTCTTAACGACGAGGGACTGCTTGAAGTTGAAACACCGATTCTGCTTTCGCAGGCAGGTGGGGCTTCCGCAAGGCCGTTTGAGACTTTCCACAACGCGTACAAGAACAATCTTGTAATGCGTATTGCCACCGAGCTGCCGCTGAAGAAAATGCTTATAGGCGGCTTTGACGGCGCGTACGAGATAGGCCGCGTATTCCGCAATGAGGGCGTTGATACTCGTCATAACCCGGAATTTACAACGCTGGAAGCATACAAGGCCTATTCCGACTATAACGGCATGGCGGAGCTTCTGGAAAAGATATTTGAAAAATGTATAGCGATTACGGGAAATGAAGTTGTAAATTACGACGGAAAAGAAATAAACATAAAGCCGCCATTTGACCGAATACATCTGCCGGAAGCCTGGCTCAAGGCCACTGGCGAGGATATTCACAATGTTCTTAATGGCAAATCCTTCAACAGGGAAGCCTTGGTCGCACTTGCGAAAAAGATGAAGCTGGATCTGCCCGAAGATATGCCGGCGGCCAAGCTGTTTGACAATATTATGGACGAGCTAATCGTCAACAAGTTGGAAAGGCCGGCGTTCATAATGGATTATCCGACGGCAATAACGCCCCTTGCCAAATGCAAGACCGGAGATGAGAGCATCGTGGAGCGTTTTGAGTTCTTCATAGCCGGATCGGAACTGGCAAATGCCTATTCCGAGCTTAACGATCCAGCCGACCAGAAAGGCCGCCTTGAAGAGCAGATGCGGCAGAAACTGGAAGAGAAAAATGGCGAGGTTGACATTCTTGACAAGGATTTCGTCGAGGCCATGGAATACGGAATGCCACCGATGGGCGGAATAGGAATAGGCATAGACCGTCTGACCATGATTATAACCGGAAACGCATCCATACGCGAGGTAATACTGTTCCCATTGCTTAAACCAGCAGGAGCGGCTTCCGATGAAGAAACAGCTGGGGAAGAACAGAAAAAGTAGTAGTTGTTGAAACGCAGAAAAAGTTTATTTTTCTGCGTTTCAAGTTAGCAATGAGCAATTATTGTAAAGTCTTTCTGTCCCCCTTGCGGGGAAAGTACGCCCCAAGGCGGGTAAGGGGGCTATAAGACGATTGCTTATTTCAGCCCCCCCTATGGCACTTGATGTGCCACTTCCCCCGCAAGGGGGGCAGATAGGGCTTCCGCAATTCCTAATTTCTAATTGCTCATTGGACTAAAAAAGGCAGGATAATGTCAGCATCTTTTTTTATAGCAAAAAGGTATTTACTTGCGAAAAGGAAAGGCCTTTTCTCAATGATAACCACTGTCATCGGCGTGGCCGGTGTCACACTTGCTGTAGCCGCACTGATAATAACACTAGCCGTGATGAACGGTTTTCAGACGGACATCAAGCAGAAGGTAATAGACGCGCAGGCTCATGTGACCATTTACGGACGGTTTGACAATCAGGAACTGCATGATTTTCATGAGGAAATGCTCAAGGACAAGCTGGTTGAGGCCGCTGCTCCCTTTGTGCTGGGACAGGCCATACTCACATCGCACGGCAGGACGGCAGGAGTGGCCGTCAAGGGTTTCAGCGTCAAGCATGAACGCACGGTAAACAGTCTTGACAAATCCCTGACGCAGGGTAGCTGGGAAAATTTCAACGATGAGCTAAAAGAGGGTGAATACCCGTCCATTGTTCTCGGAGAGGAATTAGCCAAAAACCTGGATATATGGGTAGGGGACGACGTTGTTCTCGTATCTCCGCAAAGTGCGGCAAGCACAATGGGTGTTCTGCCCAAAATGAAGAAATTCAGAATAGGCGGCCTTATCAAGACTGGCTATTATGAGTTTGACAACACCATGGCATACTGCCCAATAGACGTGGCAGAGGATTTTTTCGGCTACACCGGGGCGGTCACAGGCCTTGGCCTCAAAATGAAGAATATTGACGATTCCCCGAAGGAGGCGGACATTCTCCGCAACACTCTTGGCCTTGGCAAGGTTGTCAAGACCTACGAGGACATGAATCGCAATCTCTTTGCCGCACTCCGTCTTGAAAAATTCGTGATGGGGCTAATACTGTCAATAATCATTCTCGTGGCAACGTTCAATATAGCGTCCAATCTGCTTATGATGAGCGTGGAGAAGCTGCGCGACATCGGCATATTGCGTTCAATGGGAGCTAGCCCTGCGGTAATACGTGGCATTTTCCTGTGGGAGGGCAACATGATCGCCCTTTCCGGCATTGCGATAGGCCTTGTCCTGGGAATAGGCATTTCCTGGTTCGTAGGAACATATCCTGTAATACAGCTGCCGTCGGACATCTATTACATAACAAAGGTGCCGGTTGACATACGTCTTTCGGACATTATTATGACAGCCGCGGTGAGCTATGCGCTCTGCATGGCCAGCACGGTATATCCCGCGATAAGGGCCAGCCGCGTAAGCCCGATGGACGCGATAAGGTACGGCTAGGGGGGAGTATGGAAAAACAGACAATTTTAGAGATTAAGGGGCTTAACAAGGCCTATAAGCAGGGACGGGAAGAAATAAAGGTGCTGGAAAACCTTGATTTCCGCATACGGAGGGGGGAATTTGTCTCCATCGTCGGGCCTTCCGGCTCCGGCAAATCTACCCTGCTGAACATAATCGGACTGCTGGATAATGAGTATTCCGGCAAGGTTTCGCTTTTCGGCGAAGATATGGGCAAGGCGGATGAGCTTCGCAAGGCAGAGCTTCGCTTAAAGCATTTGGGATTTGTTTTTCAGTTTGATTCCCTTCTGCCGGAATTTACCGTAACGGAAAATATAGAAATGCCTGCAATGCTCCTTTCGCAGAAAAAGGCAAAAGAGGAAAATACCGCAAAAAAAGAAGATAAGGCAGGCGAAACCCCTTCGGCAGCGGAGCTTTTGAATCGTTTTAATCTGGAGGAAATAGCGGATAAATTCCCTATGGAAATTTCCGGCGGTGAAAAACAGCGTTCCGCAATGATACGCGCCCTGCGCAATGGCCCTGAACTGCTTATTGCCGACGAGCCTACCGGCAATCTTGACCCTAACAATTCTGAACTTATAATGAAAGACCTGCGCCGCATAGCCGACAGCGGCACGGCGGTAATAATGGTAACCCATAACGAAAAATCCGCCTTTGAAGCCGACAGGGTTCTCCGCATGGAAAACGGGCTTTTGGTGAAAGTAAAATGAAAGACACGATAATAACCCAGGCAAATGTAAAAAAACTCAATGCGGAACTATTTATGCCGTTTACCATTTCAAGCGGCAGCCACAGCAGCCTTGCGAATGTCGCCGTGGAGCTAAAGACGGCAGGCGGAATATGCGGCTACGGCGAGGCGGCAGTGGCAACGCATATCACGGGCGAGACATTGGAACAGACAGAGGCAAACCTTAAATCCGTATGCAGCGAACTAATAGGGCTTGATTCCGCAAATTATCTTAAAATTCTTCATTTGCTTGAAGAAAGACTTGAAAAAAACCGTGCGGCAATGGCTGGGCTTGAGCTTGCCGTCCTTGACCTCGTTTGCCGCCAGCAGGGCATTTCCCTATGGAAATATTACGGCGGTGTGGAAAAAGAAGTACGCACGGATATTACCGTGGTGATAGGGTCGGAGGCCAAGGCCAGGGAGTTCATGCTTAAAACCAGAGACAGATTCCGTGATTTCAAAATAAAGGTGGGCATAGATTACGACGAGGATATAAAACGACTTATTGCCGTGCGTGAACTTGCCCCCAAAGCAAAGCTGATTGTTGATGCAAACTGTGCCTACTCGCCTGAAAACGCAAGAAAATTCTTTGAAGATGCCATGAGACACGGCATAAGGCCTGACCTGGTGGAACAGCCTGTAAAAAAAGATGATTTTGAAGGCCTCAAATACCTGACGGAAAAACTGCCATTGACAATATGTGCGGACGAATCCGCATACTCACTGGACGACGTGTTCAGCCTAATCCGCCGCCGCTGTGTAAAGGCCGTAAACATAAAACTTACAAAACTGGGATTCATGCGTGCAAGGGAAGTTTGGGCATTGGCAAGATCCACAGGCACGGTACTGATGATGGGCGAAATGATGGAAAGCGAGCTGTCCTCTTTCGCGGCGGCGGAATTTGCCGGCGGCCTCGGCGGCTTTGACTTCATAGACCTTGATACGCCGTTTTTCCTTAAAAACAGCCCCTGCCCCGCTGGAGACCTGCTTGCCAGCGACGGCACATACCGCCTCTCCGCCGTAAAAGCAGGAACAGGAATAGTGCCGGGGGTGTTTTAATTATGGAAACACTATGTTTCCATAGTTAGGAGTTAGTAGTGAGTAGTTAGCAGTTGTGGAGTTTTTTTAAAAACTTCATATAAAATCAGTTAAAACCTCCGTGCATATCAGTTTATGCACGGAGGTTTTCAATTTCAAAATAAGCGGTTTAGCAAAACCCTCCCGCCTTGTCCGGGAGGGTAAACATTTTGTTTTAATACGGAAGGATTAATCTAGTATCTGAAGTTCGTTTACGTCAATAGCGTTGGCGGCGTATACTGCCGCCAAATTTTTTCAGCAAAAAATCCCAAACGACCATATGCTGTCGTTTGGGTATTGTATAATTTTTGTAATAAAAAAGGAGGAAGTTTATTTATGAATAAATATTTTTTTAAGGTCTTGTTGACAAAATATGCTGATTTTAAAGGGAGAGCTACTAGAAAAGAATTTTTTCTGTTCTATCTTTTTTCGGTGCTAATTGTCTCATTGGGACTAATGATTAATCCATTTGTGTTTTTTTTAGTTTCTGTAATATTTCTTATTCCTGTGTTAGCTATAAAAGCAAGGAGATTGCGCGATGCTGGAGTATCAAATTTTTTATGTTATTTTATGCCGATAGCAACAGAAATAGGTTTTGATTTGATGGGATTTTTTGAAGGTTATCAAGAAATAGTTCCTGTTTACCAATGGCCTGGTTTTATTCAGAACTTATTTGTAATTGCCTTTGTTTTAGCGGGAGTTGCTGCAATATGTGGTATCATTCAATTTTGTTATATTTTTAAACCAAGTGTCGTAGTGCCACAAAATACAAAAAAAGTCTTATCAGAAAATTCTAATGTATAGGTATTAAAAAGGAGTTTTGCTATGGCCGCATTTTTTGTTGTATCAATAATTATAATCCTGTTTTTTATTGTTAATATTATTTTTGATTCTTATGAGACATCAGAAAAAAAGCTTATATATGCCGCTAAAGATGTCTCAGAACAATATACCATAAGAATCTTAAAATTAAATGGAAGTTTGACATCTCTAAATCTTTCCCATGCCGCAGCGGCAGAAACGCATAAGTATATGATTTGCTTTGAGCTTATTGCCTTTTTCTATGTCATTGCTGATTTGACTGTTTTAAAAAAATGTGGAAACACAGGCGCTTTTTTTGATAATTTTAAGATATGGATAAAACAATATAAATTTGAAGATTTCGTTGTAAATCAGCTTAAAGCAGAGCTTATTGGATATAGAGAATTTATTCAGGCCAGCAATAAAGATGGCATGGTATCACAGATTGATAATTTGGGATTATGCGAGATGAATTTTTTTAAAAGGGATCTAAACGTAGAAAATAATATAATTTTTTTATTGTCAGTGATCTTTTTTAACAGGCTGTTTGCTATGATAAAAGATGTATCTGGCGGATTTGCATTTGCTGCCAATGAGTTCCGTGATCCGTATCCATGGGAAAGAAGCGTAAATTCTTATACCCCTAAAGAGTTTTTTAGCGAATATGTTAAGCCCATTTCTAAGGAAATCTCAGTTTATGTTGATTCTTTAGCAAATCTTAATAAACCGTAAAACAAATTATGCAGAAAGACTATAAAAAATTGTCAGAGATAGCGAAAAAAGAGGCCAGCAGGAAGGAGTTTTTGAAGAAAATATCCCGTCTGATAGCGGAACTGAGCCTGCTTAACGACAAGCCTTATCCGCTTGAAAAAATGGCAAAGGAGCTGAACGTGGAGCTTAGGACGGTGCAGCGGGACATGAAGCTGCTTGAAAGCGCGGGATTCCCTCTGTATGCCCCTATGCGCGGCTGCCGCGCTTTCCCGGAGGGTTATTCCGTAGAGAAAGTGAAAATATCCAAAAAGGAAGCCGCAATCCTGGGAGTTTTCAGCGACATCGCGCTTGACCTCGGGGAGACATTTTCTGATTCCATTGATGGGCTGCGCAGCAAAATGCTCATTCCTTCGGAAGAAAATCCATATTACATCATAATGCCCGGCGGCTGCTCTCTGCCCAGCCATCCGCTTTTCAAGGATATAGAATCTGCCGTATTGCAGCACGAGAAAATAGAGATGAAATACCGCGGCGGCAAAAAAGACAAATATTACCTTAGCCCGCTGCGCATTGTCTGGTCGGAGGGCTTCTGGTATCTTCTTGCCATGGAAGAGGGCGGCAAGCTGCGCACATTCCTGGTTGACAAAATATCGGGCGTTTATAAGCTGGGAATGTATTTTACGCCGCCGCCTGAAATAGACGGCCTGCTTGCCAGGAGCGTGAATATATGGATTTCCGCAAGGCGGGACATGGAAGTTGTCATGGAAATTTCCGCCGAGATTTCAAGATATTTCATTAATAAGCCTTATTTCCCGGAGGAAAAACTGATAGAAAAACGCAAGGACGGCAGCCTGCTTTTGTCATGCAAAGCCGCTGACCCCAGGGAAGTTCTGCCGGTAGTGCTTTCTTGGCTGCCGCACATAAAAATAATCTCGCCCGAATCCCTAAAAAAACAGCTCAAAGCCAAAATGCAGGAATACATTGCCGGAATGAGCAGTTAGGGAAACACTGAAAAAGTGCCTTTTTCTGCCTTTTATGATTTTCCCTTGCAAAGCCTCGCCATAAATGGCATTATTTTTTTTATGGACACAAAACTCGGCATGATCATAAAAAAATTATTCAAAGGCATTGCTGGCGGCAAGCCGCATATAGACAATATTTACCGTCTTGGAGGCCGCGTCCCGCTGGCAAAGGCATTGCCATTTGGAATGCAGCACGTCCTTGCCATGCTGGTTTCAAACATTGTTCCGATAATAATTATCGCTGGGTCGGCAGGCCTGTCGCCGGATATGAAGGCAATACTTATGCAGAACTGCATGATAATTGCCGGAATAGGCACCCTTGTGCAGCTGTACCCCGTATGGAAAGCCGGATCCGGATTGCCGATTGTAATGGGCACAAGTTTCACATTTGTCGCAATAAGCTGCTATATAGCGTCAAAATACGGGTACGCCGGGGTTTTAGGCAGCGTAATCATAGGCGGCCTGCTGGAGGGATTGCTCGGCCTGTTCGCAAGATACTGGCTCAGATTCATTTCCCCATTGGTTGCCGCCTGCGTAGTCACCGCCATAGGTTTTTCTCTTTTCCCAGTCGGAGCGGCAAGTTTCGCCGGAGGCAATGGGGCGGCGGATTTCGCATCTGCGAAAAATATGGCATTGGGTACAATAACACTGGTTTCCATGCTGGCAGTAAACTTTCTTTCAAAAGGTCTTGTAAGAAGGCTTGCAGTACTTGTATCTCTCGCAATAGGCTATATTGCCGCACTGATTATGGGCAAGGTTGATTTTTTCGCAATGCACGGAATATCGGCAATATCCCTGCCGCATATAATGCCTGTAATGCCGGAGTTTCACCTGGATGCCATTTTGGGAATGTTGCTTGTATATCTCGTTTCAGCGGCGGAGACAATAGGCGACACAAGTGCGTTGTGCAATATGGGTCTTGGACGCTGTCCTACACTACACAGAATGAGCTTTCCGGCAGTTTGGTATGTGACGGTTTTTGCAGCTCCCTGGCAGCTTTTTTCGGATGCACTCCCAATACGTCGTACAGTCAGAATGTCGGTCTTGTTGCCATGACGAAGGTTGTAAACAGATTTACAATAGCTACAGGAGCTGCCGTAATGGTCGCGGCAGGACTTTTCCCGCCCATCGGGGCATTGCTTGCCACATTGCCTGATTCCGTATTGGGTGGATGCACGATAATAATGTTCGGACAGATAGTTGTTTCCGGCATGGATATGATAAGGAAATGCGGCTTTACGGAACGCAACATGCTCATTGTCTCGCTTTCCCTTTCCGTAGGACTGGGTTTTACCAGCGTGAACAATATGTTCTCCATTCTTCCAGAGATATGGGCTGACAGTCTGCAACACAACTCCGTTGCGATAGTGTTCCTTATATCACTTGCCATGGATATTCTGTTGCCAAAAGAGGATGAAATCAAAAAAAATGCAGAAGGATAAGATTTTGGAAATAAAGGGGCTTAACAAGTCCTATAAGCAGGGACACGAGGAAATAAGGGTTCTGGAAAACCTGGATTTCTCAATAAGGCGGGGGGAATTCGTCTCAATAGTCGGGCCTTCCGGGTCTGGCAAGTCCACATTGCTCAACATAATAGGACTTCTTGACCATGAGTACAATGGAAAGGTTTATCTTTTCGGCGAGGATATGGGCAAGTCCGACGAACTACGCAAGGCGGAACTGCGTCTTATGCATCTGGGATTCGTTTTCCAGTTTGATTCCCTGCTGCCGGAATTTACCGTCACCGAGAACATAGAGATGTCGGCAATGCTCCTTTCGCAGAAAAAGGCAAAAGAGGAAAATTCCGCAAAAAAAGAAGATAAAGAAGATAAGGACGGCGAAACCCCGTCTTCGGCGGAGCTTCTGAAACGTTTCAATCTGGAAGAAATCGCCGACAAGTTCCCTATGGAGATTTCTGGCGGCGAAAAGCAGCGTTCCGCCATGATGCGTGCCCTGCGGAATGCACCGGAACTGCTAATCGCTGACGAGCCAACTGGCAATCTTGACCCGAACAATTCCGACCTTATAATGCGGGATCTGCGACGTATAGCGGATGGCGGCACGGCGGTAATCATGGTCACTCACAATGAGAAATCCGCATTTGAGGCCGACAGGGTTCTACGCATGGAAAAGGGCAAATTGGAGGTTTTTGAAAAAATGCCATAAAAAATCAAACTGTAAAATTCTGCCCGAAAAATGCAGAAATGAAAATTTTCCGCATTTTTTTACAAAACTATTTTTTTGAACCGTTTTTTAAATTTTGTAATTTTTAACCCAATTTTGAAAATATGAAGGATTTTTATGAAAGATTTTTTTAAAAATTTAATAAACAAATATCATCTATGCCTTAATTCTGAACAAAAGGCGGAAGTACGTCTTTTCGCAGGTTTTGAAATATTCTGCACCGTGATTAGTGTCATTACATCTATATGGCTTATAATAGCTATTATCTATCCGCAAGGCAAGACAGCACGGTCGTTTATGATGATTTTCCTTTCAGCCGCGGTAGGCTATCTTACCAATTACATAGCCATAGAGATGCTTTTCAAGCCTTATGAGGAAAAGAAATGGCATCCTTTCAGAATTATTACCTTTGGCTATTGGAAACAGGGGCTTGTTCCCAAAAACAAGCATGACATAGGCTGTCAGACTGGAAAAATCGTAGTTGAGAGGCTGCTGCCTCCTGACAAGCTGGCAGATGATATGTGTTCATGGGCAAAGGAATACCTGAAAAGAGTTGACACAATATCGCAATTTAAGAACTATATAAAGGAAATTCTTGAAAAGAACAAGGAAAGGCTGACAGAGTCCCTTGCCCCTAGAATAGAAGAAGAGCTTATAAAGATAGTCAGGAGACTTATTACGCCTGAATCAATACGTTCATTTGTGACAGAAAGCGTAATGCCCTTCATAACAAAGGATTCAACAAGGGATATGTTTGCAAAATATATAACAGATGGTCTTCAGCAGAGAGTGCCAGACTTGACAGAAATGATAAAGAAGGAACTGCGTACTATGACCGTCAGGTACTTGCAGGACAAAAAGAACCTGCCTCTTCTTGCACAGACAGTAATTTCTCCCATTGCTCCTATAATCGCAGATGGATTGGTGACATTTATCAATTGGAATTCTGTTCAGGACATGATAAAGGAAAAGGCTGGCGGAACAGAATTTTATGAAATGGTCAAAGACGAGATATTTAAACTGGGCGATAAACTTACTGACTGGCTTAATTCAACAGAATCTGAAACACAGGTTTACGGTTTTATTGCTGAAATACATACAAAGATATCCAGCTGGATGCGACAGAATCTTGCCCCGATGTTAGGCAGTCTTGCGGACAATCTTATTGGTTCGGAAACCCTCTGGGATTGGACGGAAAAAGAGCTTCTGCCTATAGCCCGTGAGAAACTGGAGGAGTTTATACGCAATAAGGGCAAGGATACTATTCTTGAAAAACTTGACCTTGACAACAGGATTTCCGGCGCGATTGACAATATGGATGTCAGGGAATTTCATGAAACAATAAACGAGGTAGCCGCACAGCATTTGGGAGCAATACAGGTTTTAGGATGGTTTCTTGGAGGAATCATAGGCCTGCTGCAGCTGCTTTTATAGTGTGATACAAGGACGATATTATGAAGGACACGATAATAACACAGGCAAATGTCAAAAAACTCAATTCGGAACTGTTTATGCCGTTTACCATTTCAAGTGGCAGCCATAGCAGTCTGGCTAATGTAGCCGTTGAATTAAAAACCGCCGGAGGAATTTGCGGCTACGGCGAGGCGGCAGTGGCCACGCATATAACAGGCGAGACAGTGGAACAGACAGAGGCCAATCTAAAATCCGTGTGTGCGGAACTTGACGGTCTTGATTCGGCAAATTATCTTAAAATACTAAATTCCCTAGAGGAAAGGCTTGAAAAGAACCGTGCGGCAATGGCCGGTCTGGAACTTGCAGTCCTTGACCTGATTTGCCGTCAGCAGGAAATTTCCCTCTGGAAATATTACGGTGGTGCGGAAAAGGAAGCAAGGACTGACATTACCGTGGTTATAGGCTCGGAAGCCAAGGCCAGGGAGTTCATGCTCAAAACCAAGGACAGATTCCAGGATTTCAAAATAAAGGTCGGAATTGATTACGACGAGGATATAAAACGCCTCATTGCCGTAAGGGAGGCTGCCCCAAATGCGAAATTGATAGTTGACGCGAACTGTGCATATACTCCGGAAAATGCGGAAAAATTCTTCAATGACCTGATCAAAAGGGGAATCAGGCCGGATCTTGTTGAGCAGCCTGTGAAAAAGGACGATTTTGAAGGCCTCAAATACCTGACGGAAAAACTGCCATTGACAATATGTGCGGACGAATCCGCATACTCACTGGACGACGTGTTCAGCCTAATCCGCCGCCGCTGTGTAAAGGCCGTAAACATAAAACTTACAAAACTGGGATTCATGCGTGCAAGGGAAGTTTGGGCATTGGCAAGATCCACAGGCACGGTACTGATGATGGGCGAAATGATGGAAAGCGAGCTGTCCTCTTTCGCGGCGGCGGAATTTGCCGGCGGCCTCGGCGGATTTGACTTCATAGACCTGGATACGCCATTCTTCCTGAAGGACACTCCCTGCCCTGCCGGAGACCTTCTGACGCATGACGGCATATACCGCCTTTCCTCAGTCAAAGAGGGAACAGGTATAGTACCGAAGGTGTTTTGAATTAGCAGTTAGGAATGAGCAATTAGCAATTGTGGAAAGGAGATACATAGGGGTTGAGGGAAATGAAAAATTGAGATCTTGATTTGGTCAAATCAACAAATAAGGTGCAAAAAAACTAATTTTATGTATAATATAAGTATATCGCGTTGCGATGTGGCTATTTGTTTTGCGGAATATTTACGCTTATGAGGAAAAAAACATTACTTGCAGCCGCATTTCTGTTTCTTTTTGGATCAACCGTTGCCTTTGCATCGACTGATTATGGAACTACGTCTGCCAATTTCCTTAAAATCCCAGTAGCACCTGTTCCCGCCGGAATGGGACAGGCCTATACCGCCATGTACGGTACGGATTCCGTACTTTACAATCCTGGTGCGTTGGCCATAATGAACTACTCATCTATTTCCGGTGCGCATGAACAGTATTTCTCGGATATGACACAGGAATACCTTGCCGCAAATATGAGGTTCAAATTTGGCACGGTAGCCGTGATGTACAATTCCTTTTCCAGTGGCAAATTCCAGGGATATGCACAGGGTGATGTTCCAACAGGCAATATTGAGGCCAAATTCAGTGCGATGTCCGTGACTTTTGCAAAATCATGGCCGTATTTCCCAGAGGACAAGGGAAAGATTGATCCCATGCCCACAACGCCATATTGGACGAGAATGGAACAGGTTGAGGATTTCCGTCCGAAGACATATCGTTTTTCCGTCGGAGCTACTGTCAAAAGGGTGACCGAGGATCTGTATGAAAGCAAGGCAAGCGCGATGGGATTTGATGCCGGTGCGTTGCTTGTACTGCCAAGGCATTGGCAGATAGGCGCGGCGGCCCTTAATTATGGCGGAAAAATAAAGCATTACAGGGATTCGTTTTCATTGCCGTCGGAATTGAGGCTCGGTGCGGCAAAGGACTTCCATACAAAAAATGACGTAATGGTGTTCGTTTTTGATGTTGACGGCGTAAAATACAAGGATTCTGATTATTTCCTCGTTGCAGGAATGGAAGCGAATATCGCCAAGGTCTTTCAGATCCGTGCGGGATATTCAACACAGAAGGACGTGTTGTCAAATGTCAGCGTCGGTGCTGGTCTAAGTCTTGACATTTTTGGAGAGGACGGATTCTTCAATGGGGCAAGGATTGACTACGCATTTGCGGATTATGGGGATTTCGGGGCTACGCATCGCATAGGCTTCCAGGTAGTCTGGTAGGGAGCGAATTAGCAGTTGGCAATGAGCAATTAGCAATTTAGGAAAATATTTATAGAGTGAAACAGTAGGAAAGGGGGCTTTGCAAAGCTCCCTTTTTCATTTTTTGTATAATTATAATTATGAATAACAAAGTTTCTGCATATCTCAAAGAACATGCAGCCATGGTCACCAAGGCCGGGCCGGAAATAATAAACGGTTTCAAGGGCTGCCATCCACGCCTTATAGAGGCAATGATTTACTCTTATACAGCGGGGGGAAAGAGGCTTCGCCCCTCAATGCTTTACGCATCCTATGAGCTGTTCGGCGGCAAGGCCGAGGAAATAACGCCGGCTGCCGTAGCTCTTGAAATGCTACAGACCTATTCCCTTATACACGACGATCTTCCATGTATGGATAATGACGATCTGCGTCGTGGCAGACCCACAAATCACAAGGTTTTTGGCGAGGCCAATGCCCTTCTGGCAGGAGATGCCCTCGCAATAGATCCGTTCACGGTAATGCTCAATAGCGAGTACCCGGAACATGTAATGAAGCATCTTTGCCGTGCGGCAGGAATTTTCGCAAGAAGGGCCGGAGCGCAGGGCATGATTTCAGGACAGTTCCTTGACAAGGAATCCGAGGGTTTCCTGCTTAATCCGCAGAATATGCCGCTTGAAGATCTGAAAAAGGAAGGCCTACGCCGTCTGGAGTACATTCAGCTGCACAAGACTGCCGACCTGTTCATGATGGCCACGGAAATAGGAACGGTTCTCGCCGGAGCACCGGAAGAAGATTTCAACCTTATGAGCAAGTACGGCCTTGAAACCGGTCTATGCCTGCAGATATCAGACGATATACTTGACGTGACTGCTGACAGGAAGAAGCTCGGAAAAAGCTCAAATGATGCCGAAATGGGCAAGCTGACCTATGTGACCCTGTTCGGCCTTGACGGTGCGAAGGAACACCTTGACAGGCATTACAAGGCCGCACTGGAGGCATTGGGCAAGGTAAACGGAAAACAGGAACTCAAGGACATTCTCGCCGGAATAGCGGAATATATCTGTGTGAGAGATCTGTAATTAAATTCCCGCTGCGAATTTAATTACAATTAGCAATTAGTAGTTAGCAATTTAGGAAAGAATTATGCTTGAAAACATACGCGGACCGGAAGACATACGCAAGCTGCCTGTATCGTCCCTGCCGGATCTTGCGTCTGAAGTACGCAAGACCATCATTGAGGGCGTGGCAAACACAGGAGGGCATCTGGCCAGCAGCCTTGGAGCTACTGATATTATACTTGCCCTGCATTATGTTTATAACACTCCGAGGGACCGCATAGTGTTTGACACTGGGCATCAGTCTTATGCCCACAAGATACTGACGGGCAGGCGGGATCAGTTCAAGTCCATACGCACAAAAGGCGGAATGAGCGGATTCCTTAAAAGGTACGAATCCGAATATGATACGTTCGGAGCGGGACACGCATCTACGGCCTTGTCCGCGGCTGCTGGAATGGCCGCCGCCAGGGATATGCAGAAATCCGACCGCAAGATTGTCGCCGTTGTAGGAGACGGATCAATGACCGGCGGAATGTCCTGGGAAGCCTTGGAAAACATAGGACAGATGCGTACAAATCTGCTTCTGGTACTTAATGACAACAATATGTTCATATCCAATAGCGTCGGCAGACTGGGCAAGCTGCTTGCCAATTCCATGACACTGGGACGGGCCCAGGAGACCGCACGCAAGGTTGAACTGTTCCTTAACCGCTTCCAGTACTGGGGCAAGGGAATTATGAAAAGGGCAAAACGTGCCAGAGCATTGCTGCTGCCCGAAACAATCTTTGAGGAACTGGGATTCACATATTATGGGCCGGTCAACGGTAATGATCTGCCATCCCTGATTGAGACGCTGAATTATGTCAAGGATATGCGTGGGCCGGTAGTTCTTCATGCTATAACAAAGAAAGGCTATGGATATGATCCGGCGGAGGAAAAGCCCACCGCGTTCCACGGCGTAGGAAAATTTGACGTTTACACAGGCGAATTTATAAAGCCGGGAACGAAACAGCCTCCGAGCTTTACAAGCGTGTTCAGCAATACGTTGGTAAGACTTGCGGAAAAGGACAAGAGAATATGTGCCATTACCGCCGCAATGCCGGAAGGAACTGGTACTGACAAGTTCCGCGACAAGTTCCCGGACAGGTATTTTGATACTGGAATCGCGGAGGAACATGCGGTCACATTCGCCGCAGGTCTTGCCGCCGACGGAGCAAAGCCAGTCTGTGCAATTTATTCATCTTTCATGCAGAGGGCATTTGATCAGGTAATGCATGACATTGCCTTGCAGAAACTGCCAGTAGTAATCTGCATGGATAGGGCGGGAATTGTCGGCGAGGACGGCCCTACACATCATGGTGTTTTTGATATGGGAATGTTCCGTATGCTGCCTGACATAACAAGTATGGCTCCAGCCGACGAGAATGAATTGCAGAATATGCTTGCCACGGCATTGGCATTGGAAAAGCCAGTACTGCTTCGCTATCCGAGGGGAAAGGGATTCGGCGTAGCCTTGGATGCCGAGCCGCAGATCCTGCCCATCGGAAAAGGCCGCATTCTTTCAAAAGGAAAGGACGTTAATTTCCTCGCAATAGGGAACAGGGTTCACCCGGCGGAAAAAGCCTGCGAGATTCTCAAAAAACAGGGCATAGATGCCGGAATAGCGGATATGCGTTTCATAAAGCCGCTTGACACGGACATAATCAGGGAAATGGTCTCCGCCGGCCCGATAATAACCGTGGAGGACAATGCCCTTGCCGCAGGTTTCGGATCTGCCGTGCTGGAATATCTCAACGCCGAAGTCATAAAGGCACAGGTACTCCGTCTGGGCATACCTGATCAGTGGATTGAGCATGGCAAGGCGGATCTGCTCTATGCGGACATATCGCTTACGCCGGAGACCATGGCAGAACGTGTGTCCGAATGGATGAAAGGGAAATAGTCTAATTAGCAGTTGGCAATGAGAAATTAGCAATTTAGGAGATGAAAAAACGGCGGCATTGCTGCCGTTTTTTTGTATTCTTGTAAATTTTATGGAATTAAATGAGTGCAACATCAGGGAAGCCTTGTTTTATGAAAGCCGGAAAAACGGCTCTCAATGTATACTTTGTCCGCATTTCTGTTTTTTAAAGGATGGCGAAAGGGGCAAATGCCGTGCCAGACAGAACATCGGCGGAAAAATAAATACGCTCGTGTACGGCCTTCCTGCGGCAGTGAACATAGACCCGATAGAGAAAAAGCCATTTTTCCATTTGTTGCCGGGCAGCCTTGCATATTCCTTTGCCGCTCCGGGTTGCAGTCTTTCCTGTAGATGGTGTCAGAACTGGCAGATCTCACAGGCCATGCCGGAGGAATTTTCAGCAGCGAATATTCCATGCTCACTTGAACCGGCGGAAAACGGATATTTACGCATAATTTCAGAGAAAATGAGCCATATTCCGCCGGAAACGCTGGTAAGAAACGCGATTCAGTGCCGTTGCCAAAGTATCGCATTCACATACACCGAGCCATCAGTCTTTTATGAATATATGCTGGAAACTTCCCGTCTTGCAAGGGAAAACGGCCTGAAAACCGTCATGATAAGTTCCGGACATATAAACAGAAAGCCTATGGAGCAGCTTCTGCCCTTTATGGATGCCGTCAAGATAGATCTTAAATGCTTTAATGAGGAAACATACAGGAATTATGCCGGAATCTCGCTGGAATCCGTCAAAAACACATTGTTATTGCTGAAGGAAAAAGGAATTCTGTTTGAAATTGTCTGCCTGCTCATTACCGGCCTTAACGATTCCGAAGAGGAGGTTAGGGCGATGTCGGAATGGATTGTCCGTAATTTGGGCAAGGATTCAATACTGTTCCTTTCAAGGTTCTTTCCGGCATACAGAATGACGGACAGGCCGCCGGAATCCGAAGAGACAATAATGCGTTCCCGTCGCATTGCCATGGAATGTGGGATAAGATATGTATATTCTGGCAATCTGCCAGCAGGAAATGAGGGCGAGAACACTTACTGTCCGTCATGCGGCAAAATGCTTGTTGAGCGGCATGGCTACCGCATAATGAACAATCTTCTTTCGTCAAATGGCGGAAAATGCCCATTCTGCGGCGAAAAAGTCCCTGGAATATGGTGAAAGGCCAAATTCATTAGCAAAAGCGAATGAGTTTGACGTATTTCCCGCTATCCAACTTCCGTTATTCCTATAATTTTCCTCAAAATTACGAGGCAGGACACAAGTATCCGGCCTTTGGTGGTTATTTTCAGAATGCCATTTTCTTCTTTTAGGAAATTATTTGCCTTGATTGCCGACAGTCTTGCGGAAACGCCGGAATTTCCACCGAAAACAGCCTTGAAACCGTCACCATCAAGCGTTCCGCCTCGTTCTGCGAGAAAGGACAGCATCTTTAGCGTGATTGAGTTCATCACGTTCACGAAGAACATCATGTATGCCATCCACAGTGTGAAAACATAATAAATCACGGCGAGATTGACGGCTTTTTTGCATATATGGCATAAGATCATTATGAAAACCAGCAGAAAGCCGCAAAAAAGGCCCTTTTCCATATATTTTCCTGCCCCGGAAATGCGGCATATTGCCAGATGAATTAGAACGCCTGGGCAGAACCAGGCCAGTGCCGTCAGAATTGCCCATAGTGGCGATATCGGGGAGAAAAACTCGCTCATAATCGTTCCAACCCCCATATTCCAAGTATTGAATTGCCCAGTCTGTTGAAAAATGAGCCCCTTTTCGTTATTGTGAATTTTCCCTCTGTTTCTGTGGCAAGTCCCAGGAATTTCATCTGTTCAAGACGGTTTAGACGTATCTCGTCGGTATTCGAGGAAAACATCTTTTCAAGATCCTTTTCTGACATATCTTTCTTCCCAGCCATCTCCACAATTGAGACGGAGACGCTTTTCTTTGCAAGTCCTACGAATGCCATAAGATAAATCTGGTGTAGCGAGACAAATACAAAACTTCCTCCGAGAATAGCAGCAGCGATGTCAATGCTGAAAACACTGTTTACGATACAGTATGCCAAGGCTATTATGAGATAAATCGCAAAAAAGACGGCATTTGCCTTGTTTAGCCTGGCATGACAGCTTTCTCCAGCGGCAAGGTTGAAGATCCGTGCGTATACGAGGAAAATGGCAAACATGGCAATGGAGGAGTATGCCATAAAATCGCAGTGTGTATTTCCGAAAAAGTCAAAAATTTCCATAGATAAATTATACAATAAGCATAAAATATCCCCGAAATTCAGATGAATCCGGGGATATTCCGTATTGATAGCTTTTAAGAAATCAGAACTGCCATTTAAGAAGCAGCTGACCTGTAAGGGCATGGTCTACGTTGATGTCATTCACATTGTGATTGTAGAATGTGTACCAGCCAGATGCCGTAATGGCATAATTCTTGCCTAACTGATAGCCGACTTCCGTCATTACAGAGGCAGTAGTCTTTTCCGGGTCGTTTGGATCGTATTCCAATTCTCCCTGTAGGCGTAGCATTGACTTCCCAAAACGCTTCCACGCACCGGCAAATACATTCATCCAGTCGTCGCTTTTCCTGATCTGATGCAGGCCTCTGGTATATTCAAAACCTATGAATGGCTTTACTTCCTTGTTCTTCAGCATGTCAAAGCGTCCGTAGAAGTAAAGGAAATTGTACTTGTCCTCACCTTCCTGCTTTTCCTCGGCGTAATAAAGTTCGGCATCAATGGAAGTGTTCTCCGATGTCTCAGTAAAATATCCTATTCCGAGATCCCAGTAGTTGATAGCAAATTTTTTTTCTCCCTTCGGCTTTGTCGTCCTGTTGTATACATCCCAGTAAAGCATCCAGGAGTCTGTGAGGCCGAAATAAAGCGTGTTCTGCCACAGGTCTTCCTTCAGCTTCAATCCATCATCTTTCTTTATGGTCTTGTAAGTATATGATGTTTTTGTCACAATATGCATTGGGGCAGGGCCGTAAAACGGGTTTACAAGCTCTCCCGCACATACGAGGGAAGGCAATGTGGCGAAAACGGTGGTCAAGACAGTTGTCAAAAAAACATTCTTTTTCATTGTTAGTCCTCTTTTTTATCAAAAAATAAAAACGCCATAAATAAATTATACAAATTGCTCTTTATTTTGTTTAATAGTATTTATGGATCGCTTTACTCTTTGCCTGGAAGACGGGCTTCTTGAAAAACTTGATGACATTGTAGCAGAGAGGGGATATCCCAGCCGCTCTCAGGCCATGGCGGATTTTATCCGTCGTGCCATTGCGAAAAAGGAATTCAAAACAGGCAGGCCGTGTGCCGCTGTCATTTCCGTAATGTATCCCACTGGCAAAAAAAGCCCTGCATTGGAAGTGGAGGCCGTCCTGGAGAAACATCGCAAACTGGCCTTGTCCCATAATACGGTTTTTCCCGAAGATGGACTTGCCATGCTTGCTGTATCGGCGGTAGGACAGGCGGATGCCCTGCAGCAGTTTGCCGACACGCTTAGGGCGATAAAGGGAGTCACTCACGGCTCTTTTTCCATAGTATCATCATTATGAAGGAAATACTGCGTCATTTTCCGTCTGAAATTCTTGAACAGGCTGCTGAAAGATATGGCACGCCACTTTATCTTTATTCCGAGAAACTGCTTGAAAGACAGGCTGATACATACATAAACGCCTTCAGGAAAATTCCGACGATTTTCTGCTATGCCATGAAGGCAAATTCATGCGGAAGATTCTGTTCCGTACTGGCAAAAAAAGGATTCGGAGCGGACGCGGTAAGCGGCGGTGAGATTTTTCGTGCGTTGAGGGCAGGATTTCCGGCGGAAAGGATTGTCTTTTCCGGCACAGGCAAGACAGAGGCGGAACTGGAATATGCCGCAAGATCGGGAATACTGTTCATTAACGCCGAGAATGCTGAGGAACTGCGTATATTGGAGGAAATATGCCGCCGCATAGAAACCAAATGCCGCATTTCCGTCAGGGTCAACCCGGAAGTTGATCCTCATACGCACAAATACATAAGCACGGGAATGTACGGCAGCAAATTCGGCGTATCATTTTCCGAGGCACTTGAAATGTACGGTTTCGCAGCAAGATCAGAATGGCTTGCCCCGGTGGGAATTCATTTTCATATAGGATCGCAGATACAGTCGGCGGAGCCTTACATTCTCGCGGCGGAAAAGATACGTTCATTCATAACGGAAATTGAGGCGAAAACCGGCATATCCCTTGAATATGCGGACATCGGCGGTGGCTGGGGTGCTGTTGAGGGCGAGGAAATGCCTGATCCGACGGCAATACTGCCTGCGGCGGAATTGCTGGCTGCTTCCGGCAAAAAAATAATACTGGAACCTGGACGCTCAATAGCCGCTCCCTGTGGTGTTCTGCTTGCAAAAGTACTGTACATAAAGAAAAGTGGCGGCAGGAACATAATCATAACGGATTGCGGAATGAACGACTTTGTACGTCCGGCACTGTATGGTGCGGAACATCCGGTCATAGCAGTCGGGAATTGCGACAAGACAATGAAATACGATATTGCCGGTCCTGTATGCGAGAGCAGCGACTTTGTAGCCAGAAATGTGGAATTGCCGGAAATGCGTCGTGGTGATTTGATCGCAATACTGTCCGCAGGGGCTTATGGTTTTTCCATGTCGTCAAATTACAATTCCCGTACTCGGGCGGCAGAGGCGATAATAATCGGCAGTGAGATCATTCTTGCCCGCCGACGGGAGAGTTTTGAGGACATAATCAGGTCTGAATATTGATAATTAGCAATTAGGGAAACGCAGATAAAGTAGGTGTTTTTGAAATTTTATTGTCTTAAA
>R20__coassemble_108_pt1 | contig 63676 bp, 45 predicted proteins | sample R20__metabat2_high_PE_044 | metagenome-assembled genome bin R20 | reverse complement strand
ACAATTTCTGTATGTGCTTAAAACGGCACATAAACATAAAAAAATGCAGGCAAAGGCATTTATGGAATTTTGAAGGTTTAAGAATCTTTCAGAATTTCATTAAATGAATGTTTTGTCAGCATTGAAAAACAACAAGAAGCATAGTAAAATGAAAAAAAGTATATCTATGGCAGCATTAATGTCATTGACTACGTCAGCAGCCTTTGCGGCAGATAAGCCTTTGGGCTTTAACGAGCTTTATAGCAATCCCAAAGCCATAACACAGGCAATGCAGGAGAACAATGCCCAGCTGCCAGTAAGCGAAGCTGTAAGTGCGACCGCTGAAGAAACAAACCTTATTAAACTGAACGACAGTGAAAAATTAATGCTTATCAATGCACTGTCTCAAAATGGCAATATCAAGTTGGCTAATACTTTATCTGCAAACATATCAGAAGAAATGCTTACTAATGATAAAGTATTCATAATCGGAAAGAAAAACTCTGATAACTTTAAAATTATTTTTGCCAGCAGAAACTTAAATCTTTTAAGCACTGCAAAAGATGTTTCGATTATGGCAAAATTTATAGGCAGAGATTCTAAATGGTTTTCTGGCGGCGGAGAATTTCAGACCTGTGTTCAACTTGGAACGGTGCAACAGTGCAAGTTAAAGACAATGTGCTATGTTGCTTGCGGAACAGCTGCTGGTGTAGCAGCCGGAGGCGTTGGAGGTGCAGTTGGAGGAGTTATTGGTGGTGTCGCTGGGGGTGTTGCCGGAGGCACAGTTTCAGGCGGTATTGCAGGCGGTGTTGGTGCAATTTGTAAAGAAGTTTGTGAAGATGTTGAGGATTGTCAGGAGGTGACACAATGCGTGGAATGGCGATAGGAGGAATGGCGATAAACAGAATAGAATTTTTTATTTGTTTTTTTATTGCTTATACCATTTCAATTTATATCTATGGTTTCCTTAAGCAAAACTGGAGCGTATATCAATATCTTTGGGCAAGACTGATTATAGATTCTGTAATATGCATAATCCTCCTGTTTTCAATAGAGTACTTGTACCTTAAAATAAAAAAACTGATAAAAAAATCCTAGATTTGCTTATCAAAAGGAGCAGGAATATGAACGATAGAAGAGAACGGCGTATTACCTGCTTTTTTGGTCTTTAAGCAAATTATTTAAGGCCAAACAAAAACAGTAAAATAATAAAACAACTCCACTGTTTTTCTGTGGAGTTGTTTTGAATTATTGAAAACACAGGAGCAGACAAAATGGATAGACTGAACAAAATTGAAAGATTCTTTGCTTTTTTCTTAGCTTCATTGCTTACATTTTCTGCAAGCGATTGGTTAAGAACAAGCTGGAACTTATATCAGCATTTTTTGGCAAGGATTTTTATAGGAACAGTTATCTTTTTGATTGTTCTGTACTCTTTATCTTTCATATATTTACGGCTGAAAAAACTGATAAAACAGTGATATTCCCCGCATAAATTAAAATGATTTATGTGTCTTTGCAATATACATATTACAGAAACTCCTCGGTAAAAATCCGGGGAGTTTTTATAATATTGCAAAAAATGCTATTTTAATTATACAGTGCATTACAAATTAAGGAGAACTTATGTACGACAAATTTTGGGAACTCGCCGGAAAGACAAAATAGATAATGGGGATTTATGTTCTGCTTTTCCTGGTACTGGCATCTGTAAAGATGTATTTATCGCCCGAAGCCGCTCCTAATGAAAGCACTACGGCATCGCTGGAATTAATAACATTTGCCAAAGGCCTTATCACTACAGTGATAACACTGATGATACAGCTGCCGATAGCAGGCTTTATTTTAGAAAAACTTTTTGACAAGGAACACCGCACAACAGGCTATTATCTAAAAAATGGCTGCTGCCATGTTTTGTTGCCACAGCGGCAATATCACTGCTGATAACGCTGTATATGCTGCCTTTCAAAATATCAAATCACCCCGTCATGGGAACCCTTACGCTGTTTATAATTGCCTTAATACTGTGCAAATTCAGTTTTTGGCAGCATATAGCCATCAACGAGGATATGCCCGTATGGCAGGCTTTTTTAAGCAGCTGGAAAAGGCTGGGATATATGCGCTGGCTGAAAATGACCTGGTATATGTTTGTTGCCGCAATACCGTTCATAATAATAACAGTAGTTGTGGCAGGAGTTCTTACCGCACTGTCAATAGGAGACAGCGGCTCAAATGCTTCTGCATCGAAAATTACAGCCGGAATAATACAGTCTGCAATAGCCATGACAGGCTACTGGTTTACACTACTTGTGTCTTATGTGCATTACTGGAATATGCTCAAGGACGAAGGCAAAATAGCCATTACGCAAAATACAGAAAATACGGCGGAAACTGTAAACGTCTGAAACCAGCATAAACGAACAAAAAAACCGCAATGAATAAAAATCAGCCGCAAGGCTGATTTTTATTTTACGCCGGAGATTTGATTATATTGCCCTTGAAATGTTAGAATATACTAACAAAAGTTAAATATGGCTAACAGAATAAATTTGCCTATGTTCAAAGCATAACAGTTATTTGACATGGCGAAATAATTTACGGCATTTTTTGCCATTATTTTTTGCCTTAAAAGTTAGTTTATATTAACTTATTAATAAAAAATTGCAATATGCCGCTGTCATAGCCGCAAAGCAGATTTACAGGAGGAAAAATGGAAATGAAATTAAGCAGTCTGGAACTAAACCAGGCCGCAAAGGTAAAGAGAATAGCGTCAACAGATACTGTTCTGACGAGAAAATTACTCTCCATGGGAATACTCAAAGGGGAAATGGTAATGGCTACTAAAAAATCCGTCCTCGGAGATCCAATAGAAATAACCGTGAGAGGCTATAACCTAAGCCTACGCAAGGACGAGGCCGAGAGAATCATTGTGGAGATCTGACCATGACACTGTTAAACAGCAAGGAAAACGCCCCCCTCTGTTTTCTGGCTTATGGCGACATTTCTGCGGAAGAAAGAAAGAAACTTGTTGACCTAGGGCTTGTTCCCGGCGAGAAAATCAAAATACTGGGTGGTGTGAGATTCGGTTTTATAACAGTAATGCTCAAAGGCGGGAAAATAGCGCTAGATACCAATAGCGCGTCAAAGATTCTGGTAAAGGAGATATAAAATGGAAACAAAGAAAGCGAAAATATGCCTCGCAGGCAATCCCAACAGCGGAAAATCCAGCCTGTTCAACAATATAACCGGGCTAAGGCAGCATGTTGGCAACTATCCAGGCGTGACAGTGGAGAAAAAAGAGGCTTTCATAACAAGAGGCGGCTATGAGCTGCGAATAACGGATCTGCCCGGAATTTACGGTCTGTCGGCAAGCTCCGAGGACGAGGTGGTAGCCAGAAACGTCCTGATAGAGGAAAAGCCGGAACTCGTAATAGATGTGGTGGATTCCTCAAACCTGGAAAGAAACCTTTATCTGTACGCGCAGCTTTCGGAATTAAAAATTCCCGTCATAATAGCGATGAACATGACGGACATTCTCGAGGACAAGGGCAACAGCATAGATTATGCGAAGCTGGAAGAAAAATACCATATAACCGCAATTCCAATCGTGGCAAGCAAGAACAAGGGTACGGATGAACTCTTGAATGCCGTTGTTGAAATTCTGGACGGCAGGAAGAAGGCTCATTCCGTATCAATAGATTACGGCGAGGAAATAAACCGTGAAAAGGACAAGCTCTGCCATCTTATAAATGAAAGCGGACTTGCGGAAAAATACCCGGCGGAATTTCTGGCCGTGGAACTGTTGAAAAAGGACAAATACGCTCTGGAAAAGGCAAAACAGGCAAAAAATGCCACGGAACTGTTGGAACAGGCTGAAAAAAGCAGAAATGCAATATATGCTATTTACAACGAGGATATTGAAGCGGTATTCGCAGAAAAAATTTATACCTGGATAACGGGAATAACCCATGAGGCAATGTCAAAAGACAAGACGGCAAAACAGGACCGCACAGAGGCCATAGACAAGATAGTGCTTAACAAGTTCTGGTCCGTGCCGATATTCCTGCTGGTGATGTATGTAATTTTCAAGTTCGCCTTCACGGTTTCAGAGCCGATGGTAGGCTGGTTTGAAGCTGCGATAGCATGGCTTTCCGACGCTGCAAAAGGCATTATCCCGGAGGGAATATTCCAGTCACTCATCGTGGACGGCATAATCGCAGGCGTGGGAGGCGTGCTGGGTTTCTTCCCGCAGATTATATGCATGTTTTTTGCCATTGCGTTCTTTGAAGATACAGGGTATATGGCAAGGGCCGTGTTCATAATGGACAGGATAATGAGGAAATTCGGCCTGCACGGAAAATCATTCGCCTCGCTGTTAATTGCCACAAACGGCTGTGCCGTACCCGCAATGATGGCTTCAAGGACGATAGACAATCCCAAGGACAGGATAATAACGCTTCTAATCACGCCGTTTATGATATGCGGCGCAAAGCTCCCCATATTCACGCTTTTCATAGCGGCATTTTTCAGCAAAAGCTCGTCGCAGGCAGCAAACACTATGTTCATATTCTATGTGCTGAGCGTAGCTATAGCCTTATTTTCGGCATGGGTATTCAAAAAGACATTGTTCAAGGGAGAACCCGGATATTTCGTCATGGAGCTTCCCCCCTATAGAATGCCTACGCTGAAAAGCCTTCTTCTCAAAATGTGGGAAAGAGGCTGGATGTATCTTAAAAAGGCAGGAACTATAATACTGGCAATGTCCGTGCTTATATGGGCAGGTCTTACATTCCCAGAGGCGGACACTTCAAAACTGGGAGACATTTCCGAGGAGCAGGCGGCATCCGTGCAGATGGATCAGAGCTATATCGGCAGGGCTGGACGCATGATAGAACCAATAATAAAGCCTATAGGATTCGACGGAAAGATGGGAATAGCATTGATAGCAGGCCTTGCGGCAAAGGAAGTTGTTGTAAGCACGCTGGGAACAATATATTCCATGGGCGAAACCGATGTTGAGGACGAGGAGGCAGTACAATCCCTGGCAGAGAAAATCTCGTCAGACCCAGACTGGAGCGCACTAAAATCCGTATCTTTCCTTATGTTCTGCCTCATATACGTTCCGTGCATAGTGGCACTTGCCGTATTCTACCGCGAGGCAGGCTCCCGAATGAAATGGGTGGCAATACTGTTCGCATGGACAACCGCACTTGGATATCTTCTTTCATTCATAGTATATCAGGGTGGAAGAATGCTCGGATTCTAAAGGGGATTGTGCAATGGAAAAGGCATTCGTACTTGCAATAGTGCTTATATGCGCGTTCCTGCTTGTCAGAAAGGCATTCAGACAGATAACAAGCGGGAAATGCAGCTGTGGCTGCGACGACAGCTGCTGCGAATGTTCAAAAAGTTCAGGCTGTATAATGGAACTTGCAAAAAATAAAACACAGGAGAGTAATAAATGAATAGGAAAATACAAGCATTAATGATTCTTACAGCTGGCTTGTGCCTTGCGGGACAGGCACAGGCCGACGAGCCGGAATTTCTAAAAGGTCTTACTATAAGCGGAGGAATCACACTGAATCTGCAAAACCTTCAAAATTCCAATTATGTAAAAGATCCTCTTGATCCCGACGCAATGGAAGAAAACAGAAAGCCATCGCTTGGCCAGTATTCCGTTGATGTTGGAATAGAAAAGGTATTTGACGACGAGAACACTGCATTCCTGCATTTTGAGACAGGCAAGGGAGATATAAACCCGTATCTTAATTCAATAGCCAGCATCAACAGGGATGCCGACGACAGTGGGAATGTCGCACTTACGGAGGCCTGGCTTAGGCATAAATTCGGCGGAAATTTCTCAATGAGCATTGGTGTTCTTGATCCTACCACTGCTGTTGATGAGAATGCCTTTGCGAATGACGAGACAGCACAATTCCTTGGCTCAATGTTCAGGAACGCGGCGAATATCGCCTTTCCGGACAATGCCTTTGGCGTAAAGGGCGTTTTTGAAACAGATGTGGCGGATTTCGCAATACAGTACATTGATTCCAGCGATTCCAAGGACGTGAGCAGGAATGGCTTCGCCTCCGCCCAGATTGGTTTCAAGCCGAATCTTATAGACGGGAAAGAGGGAAATTACCGCTTTTATGGCTGGACTGACACAAATGACAACGCCAAACTTGACGGCACAGGCGACAGCAAGGAAAATGATTATGGTGCTGGCATAAGTTTTGACCAGGAATTTACCGATAATCTCGGCGGATTTGCCAGATACAGCTGGAGCAGGGGCGACATTGACAATGAGGTATTCAGCGCCCACACCTGGAGTGCCGGTTTGCAGGCCAAATTCAAATTGCTCGGCGATGAGGACGTGGCTGCCATTGCCTACGGCGAGATAATACCTTCAAAGGAATACAAGGACAATGTAAACGACAATGCCAAGGCTGAAAAACACCTTGAATTTTATTACAGCTGGAATGTCAACGATTACCTGTCCATAAGTCCGGACTTCCAGGTTGTCGAGAACCCTCTTTACAACAAGGAAGACACGACGGCATATATAAGTTCAATAAGAATGCAGATAAGTTTCTAAAAATTGCCGTCCAAATTAAAAAAACGCTCCAAAAAGGAGCGTTTTTTTTATGCTCTATAAAGAATCTCCTGAGTTGCTAATTGCTCATTATTAACTGCTAATTGGAAACGCAGGAAAAATTTCTTTTCCTGCGTTTCCTTAATAATTATTCTACAGCCTTTCCTATAGGATTCTGATTATTCACAGTGCTGGCAGTATTGCCCTCGTCTTTGAGCAGCTGCCAGTAATGTACATATATCACCAGTGCGGCAAACCATGCTCCAATACTTCGTATTGTCTCCGTAATGAATGTTATTGCAAGTGTAATACCTTGTGAGGCATCCGGCTTGCCATATCCAAACGCATGAGTTGCAACAGCGGTTATTATTGAGGCAACAATGATAAAAGGCAATGCGGACAGTAATGTATACAACCAGGCCTTTATCGCACGTCCGAATCCAACCCTTTTCCAGCTTTCTTCCAAAGACCTGAATACCGATATATTCTCATGTATGGCCATTTTGATATAGAAGACAAACTTTATATAGATGATTCCGGCTATGGCACACAGGAGCAAGGCTATGAATATGTGCTGTGTCTTTACGCCTATGACCAACAGTCCTACAACGATAACGGATACCAAAAGCGTAAATATCAAATCCTGCAAAAACCAGCCTTTGAGGTAGTACATGACATCCTTCCTTTCGCTGTCAAAAAGATGTTCCAGCACGAATCCTGTCACTGGCAGGGAAACGGCAATCATAACAATGGTTTCAATAATCTGGGGCAACATTGCCTTTATATGTTCCATTGACAAGGGCGTGCCTGGTGCTGCCTGAATTGTAAACCATTTTACTATCAGGCTTGCGATTATGGTGATTATGATGTAGACTACGGCGATTTTCTTTGTTTTTGAGATTAATTCCCAATATTTGTCGTACATTTCTTCCTCCAAATTTTACAACTTCAAGTAAATTATATAATGAAATGCGGCCAAAGTCAAAAATTTAGGGAAATACAGATAATTGCCTTTTCAGTGTTTCCTTATCCATTCTTACAGTGCAAAAAGTTGAAAAATTACTTTTTAGGCACTTTATTTTAATATAATAATATTGAGGATTATTCGCCATGAGCCTGAACATATTGAAAATATTAAGAAAAACCACCGTCTTTTTCGCAATTCCGCTTGTATTTGCGGCATTTTCCGCATGCATGGATACAAGCAATATAACATATACCCCGACGGATCAGAAATTGCCAGTACACATAAAGCGTGTAGCCGTACGGCCATTTACAAACAAGACCCCGCAATTCGGACTGGAAGAGAAGGTCACGCTCGCGCTATCCGAGGAACTGCTGAAAAACGGCGAATATACCGTGACAACGGAAAACAATGCCGACGGCGTACTGATAGGCGAAATAACCAATTACATGCTAACACCCCTGCAATACGACGTGAACATGGTGGCTAATGTTTACAAGATGAACGTGATAGTGAGCGTAAGATTCCTGGATCTGGCCGAAAACCGCTATCTTTGGGAAGAACCGGCATTGCAGGCAACCAAGGTATTCTCCGCCGCGGCTTTGCCCGGAGGCATGACTGAGGAGGCCGCCCGAGAGGAGCTTTGGGAAACCCTTGCCAAGAACATAACCCTCCGCACCGTGGAGGGATTTGGCTCAATAAGCAGCATAAGCCGCAAGAAACTGCCTCCTCTGCCAGACGGTGTAGAGCCGGGCAGCCCAGCCGCACCAACGCCGGAGGCAGACAATAATTCAAACGGTGGGGTAAAGGAGCCTGACCTCTAATGGCAAGCCTTTCCTGGAAAGAAGTGATTGAGGAATGGAAAAAGGGCAGGACACGCCCTGTATACTATTTCCACGGCAGCGAGACGGCAAGAAAGGATCAACTGATACGCCAGATAAGGGAAATATTCCAACCCGACGAGTTCAACTATTCAGTAATGCTGGCACAGAACTGCGACATGGCCTCGTTCCTATACGAGGCACAGACAGTGCCGATGATATCGGCAGTGCGTTTTATGGCATTGAAGGATGCCGAGGAACTTAAAAAAAATGACAGGGATGCCCTTGCGGAATATATTTCAAATCCATGCGACAGCACCTGCATGATAATTGCCGCAAATTTCGGCAGGGAAACAGATCCATTCAAAAAAAACCTGCCAAAGGACTGTGCGGAGGTTTCCTTTCCCAGAATGGATGGGAATGACGCTGCCGAATATCTGAAATCAAGACTTCTGCCACAGGTAAAAAGCGACATGGACGCTCTTGAAATGATTGTTGATGCGGCAGGCACGGCAATGGCCGCTCTTGATACGGAAGCAGAAAAGATAATGACGTATATGCTCAGTTCCTCAAAGAAGACATTTACGGAAAAGGAAGCTGCTGAGATTTGCGGATATTCGCAGAAGGTAATGCCTTTCTCCCTTGGAAACCATATTGCGGACAAGAACCGTGCCGCAGCCATAAAGACGGCTGAATTAATGCTTGCCAACGGCGAGGAGCCGCTCAAACTGCTTGCGGAAATAGCCTCCTGCACGGAAAGGCTGCTTAGTGCGAAAATGTCCGGCGACAGCGATGAGCTGCCACCTCTATTCAATTCCCCTTGGCAGGCGAGAATATACAAGGGAAAGGCGGCAAGGCACAACGAGCAGCAGCTTGTTAGATGCCTTAACCGCTGCATTTACGTTGATTCGGAACTCAAAAGCTCAAACAAGCTGGATCCCGCCGCACTTATAAGGCAGCTGATAATGGAATTGACGGCGGAACCGAAACAGAAATGAAAAATCCGGATTGCCATTACGGAAACCCGGATTCTTATTCTTACTTTGCCGCAACAAAGTTATTTGGAAATCATAGAGTTCAAAGCTGCCGTCATGCGGGACTTGCGTCTGGCGGCTGCTTTCCAGTGAATAGTGCCTACTTTTGCGGCCTTGTCTAACATTGACATAGCCTTCGGCAGAATTTTCTGGGCCTGCTCTAAGTCTTTCTTCGCCGCATTGGCTTTGAATTCCTTGGTAATATCATGGATTCTCGCCTTGATGCCGCGGTTTCTGGAGGCCAGTTTTTCAGATTTGCGCCACGCTTTTATGGCACTAGTATGTCTTCCTGTTTTAAGTTTCATACAATATATTTTAGATATTTATGACAAAAAAAGCAAATTTTTTTATGAATAACGGCAAAAAAACACAAATTTCAGACGAAATCGGGGCAAAAGATGCCTCAAACATGAAAATTCCTGCCAGAAACGAGATAAGGAACAACTTTTTCTCCTGGGCAGGGGCGAATTTCCTTACGAAGGCATTGGGATATCTGCGTGATGCCGCCGTCGTGGCGGCATTTGGCGGCGGTGCGATGACGGATGCGTATTATGCGGCATTCCGTCTTACAAACCTGTTCCGCAGGACACTGGGCGAGGGCGGCCTCAACGCGGTATTCATTCCGGGCTACGCCGTGGAACGCAACAAGGGCGGCAGCAACGCAGGCGAATTCGCATCACGGTTCTGGACTGCGATGCTGTACGGATCAATCGCAGCTACGGCAATAGGGATTGTATGCTGCCGCCCGCTCACAATGCTCACCGCCGCCGGTTTCAGGACAGCCCCCGATTATTTCGCATTCACGGCCTTGCTTACGGCAATCTTCGCACCGCATTTCCTGTTTGTCAATGTCTCGGCGTATTTCACGGCTCTTCTGAACAGCAGGGGAAAGTTCTTCCGGGCGGCAATTGCCCCAGGCATATTCTCAATAGCAGTGCTGGCAGTACTGGTCATTTATGCCCTTGGCGTGTTCGGAGATATGCCGCAGAGGCATATAATAGCGATAATGGCCGCCGCCGCCTCGTTTTCCGGCATATTGCAGGCCGCATTGCTTTATCCGCAGTTGAAAAAGGAGGGGTTTTCGCTAAGACTATCAAGGCTGCGTGATTCCGCAAAGGTTTTCCCCCTCGTGATTGCCGCAGTTCCTGCTACGTCGGTACTCGCACAGGATCAGCTTGCCCTGGTTCTTGACACGGCGTTTGCCAGCTTCCTACAGGAAGGCTCAATAACGGCAATTTACAATGCGGCCAGGCTTACGCAGTTTCCCGTTTCCATGTTCGCGGCGGCGGCTGCGGTTACGGCACTGCCCTATCTTTCCCGATTTGCGGCGGAAAAAAACAATGTGGCATTCAACGCACATCTTTACCGTGCGGTTTTCACGTCGCAGATAATGCTTCTGCCTGCGGCTTTCGGACTGGCGGCAATAGCAATGCCTATATGCACATTGTTGTTCCAGCACGGCAATTTTACAGTGGAGCATACGGAAATGACAGCAAGGGTACTTGTCTATTCCTGTCTGGGCATTCCGTTTTTCGGTCTAAACAAGGTTCTTGCCTCCGCATTGTACGCCGCAGGCGACAAGAAAACGCCAGCAATGGTCATTGCAGGCCAGTTGATCCTTAATGCGGCATTCTGCCTTGCCCTTATGGGAAAAATGGGTGCGGCAGGCCTTCTGCTTGCCACAGCGGCAAGCTCCGCCATCGCGGCGGCGGCATTCCTGATAATAATGCGGCGGCGGACAGGTTTCAATATCATTAACCTGGCATTGGCAAAGATCGTATTCAGCTCGGCCTGTGCCGGAGCATTTGCCTGGCTTGTATCGGAATGGCTTGAAAGCAATATCGCCATAACGATAGTGGCAATAATCTCGGCAATAGCGATATATTTCTCATCATTGATACTGCTCAAAGTATCGGAACTAAGGCTGCTGACAGGAACAATTGCCCGTCGCAATGGATGATTTTCAACATAGGAAGCACTGCCTTTGCTAAAATAATAATACAGATGAATTTCTTTTCACGCAAGAAGGATTATTCCGACGCAGACAGGTTTTCCGAGGAGGATCTGGCAAATTCCTATGCAAAAGGACATACAGAGGCTCTTGAAGAGCTTATACGACGCTGCAAGGCGGATCTGTTCGGCTATATCCTTAGCATTGTTGGCAGACATGACGCTGCCGAGGATATATTTCAGGAAACATTCCTCAAATTTGCCCTAAGACCGGAACTGTACAAGGACAGATACAAGTTCCGATCCTGGATTTTTACCGTGGCAAGGAATGAGACATTGGATTATATACGTAAGCAGGCCAGCCTTAGGGAAGTAAGCATGTCAGGCAGTACTGATGATGGCAGTGGGGACACGGAAGGCTCTGTATTCCTAGGACTTAAAGAGGATGACTCATTGCGTCCCGACGGACAGCTTGAAAATGCGAATATACGTCAGGAAATAAGAAAGGCATTGGATTCCCTGCCCTACGAACAAAGGGAGATTTTTTACCTGCGACACTATTCAGGACTTTCGTTCAAGGAAATTTCAGAAATGACCGGCGAGAAAATGGGTACATTGCTTTCACGAATGAGCCGCACTGCCACAGCATTGAGGGAGGCACTTGAAAAAGCCGGAATGACGATATAAAAAAAGCCCACGGCGTTAACCGGGGGCTTTTTTATTGCTTTTTGCTGCTTAATCATTCGCGCAGTTTCGCACCGAACTTGTTTTGCAGCTTTTCAAGCACGCCTTTGAGGCGTTCGCTTATTTCCACGTCGGTAAGGGTTTTCTCCATAGACGAGAAAATGAAACGCACTGTAAGGCTGCGTTGTCCTGCCGGGACATTCTTGCCCTTGAACACGTCTATCAGCTTTACTTCGGCAAGATCCTTTACGCCGTTGAAGGCCTTCTCTATCATTGCCCATTCATGCTGCTCGTCAATGGTGAAGGACAGATCCCTCCAGCTGGATGGGAACGATGAAACCGGCTTCATCTTGTGCACTTCCTGCCAGAATTCCCGTTTGAACGCGGCGGCAAGGACAGGAATGCTTAGTTCAAAATAGAACACATTGCTTTCCTTGACATCCATTGCCTTGCACGCGGACTGGGAAACCTGTCCCATATAGCCCAGGGAATCCTTGCCCATTTTCATTTCAAGGCATACGCCACATTCATAGTAGGAAGGGGCCTGTCTTGGCTTTTCAAAGCGGAATCCGGGCTTTCTGGCAAGGAATGACTGCAACGCTCCTTTGAGGGCGAAGAATGTCGCTCCCTCGGCCTTTCCGGCCCAGTTGCTTTCATGCGGCTTTCCGAATACCAGGCCGCCGCAACGCATTTCCTCGCTGCCATCCTTGTGGTATACAGTGCCTATTTCAAAAATGTGGGCATGTTCCCTGGCATGGTTCATATTGAAAGCAAGCACACGCAATGCTCCCGCTATAAGCGACGGACGCAGATACTGCAAATCCGAGGAAAGCGGGTTTATTACCTGCAGACATTCATCAGGCTCCTTGCCGCATACTTTCGCTTCCTTGGCAGACAGAAAGCCATGATTGTATATCTCGTTGAAGCCAAGCACGGCGAAGGAATATCTTAGCTGTGCGGCAATGGCATATTCAGGGGCTATCACCGACTTGATCATAGGCATATTGGATTCCGACGGTATAGCGTCGTATCCTATGTATCTTGCAAGCTCCTCGGCAATATCGCAATTAGCAACAAGATCCGGACGGAAGGACGGTGGCATGAACTGCCATTCCCCATTTCCCTGCGGCAGATCCGGCTGGAATGCCTTAAGGCAGCTGTATACGGTCTCATTGGAGACTTTCGTGCCTAGAATGTGGTTCAGGGATTCCGTAGAAACCTGTACTGGCTGTGCCTTGTAAGGCCTTGCGTACTTGTCCATAACGCCTGTTATCTTGGCGGATGGCTGCGCGTCCCTTATCAGTTTCGCAAAACGCAGGGCGGCGAACATTGTCATTTCCGGATCTGTGCCACGCTCAAAACGATATGAGGAATCGCTTTTGAGATTTACTTCCTTTGAAGTGTGGCGTACGCTTGCGGAATCAAAGCAGGCTGCCTCTATAACGATATTGTCAGTACTGTCCGAAACAGCACTTCCGAGGCCGCCCATGACACCTGCCAGTGCGGCTGGCTTTTCCGAATCCGCTATTACGAGATTGTCCTCGTGAAGCGTATATTCCTTCTTGTCAAGTGCCGTGAATTTCTCTCCGGCAACGGCCCTGCGTACGTTTATTCTGCAATCCTTAAGGCAGTCCGCATCAAAGCAGTGCAATGGCTGTCCCAACTCAAACATGACATAGTTTGAACCGTCCACGAGAATGTTTCCCTTCGGGTTTACGCCTATTGACGAAAGACGCTCCGCCATCCAGTCCGGGGTTTTGGCATTTGAGCATCCGCTCATAGATATTGCTGTATACCTGCGGCACAAATCCTCATCGTGAATGTTCACGTCAAGATTGCCATTTCCCGCATTTCCGGCCTCAATCACGTCTATGTTGTTCAACCTGTATCCGTAGAATATGGAAAGCTCCCTTGCAAGGGCGTAATGGGAAAGTACATGTCCCTGATTTGGCAGTATTTCCACTTCCATTACAAGCTCACCCTTCGGGTAAAGCGTCCTTACATCAGTGCCGAGAGGCGTTTCAGGCGGCAGCATAAGTATTCCGCTGGGATCTCCAGGAACGCACAGCTCCGAGCAGGAGCATAACATTCCCTCTGATTCCACGCCGCGAATCTTTGCCTTTTTAAGAATTCCGCCGGGCAGTTTCGCACCAAGGGTTGCCAATGGGACAACCTGTCCTACGGCAATGTTCTGTGCACCACATACGAGTTTCTGCGTTCCGTCGCCTCTTTCCACTGTCACTATGTGCAGCTTGTCCGCATTGGGATGTGCGTCTATCGCAATGATTTTCGCGGCTATTACGCCTGTAAAATCCGGGCCGGTCTTTTCCGTAGCCTCAACCTTCAGGCCTATGCGGTCAAGTTTCGCTATAAGCTCCTCTGCCGCCGGGGCATTTTCAAGATATTCGCAAAGCCATGAATAAACTATTTTCATAATGCCACCTTACCTCACCTGTTCCAGCAGACGGAAATCGTTCTCAAAGAACATTCTCATGTCGTTTATTCCATACAGAAGCATTGCTACACGCTCCACACCGCAACCGAATGCGAATCCGCTCCAAACCTCGGGATCATGTCCGCAGGCCTTCAGGACGTTAGGGTGAACCATTCCGCTGCCGAGCAGCTCCAGCCAGCCTGTTCCCTTGCAGACAGGGCAATGCTCCGCCTGTCCCTTGCAGAATATGCAGCTCATATCCACTTCCGCACCCGGCTCTACGAATGGGAAATAGGATGGGTTGAACCTTGTACGCACGGAAGAGCCGAAAAGGTCCTTCATAAACGCGTCAACCGTCCATTTGAGATCCGCCATTGTCACGTTCCTGTCAACGTAAAGTCCTTCAACCTGATGGAATGCGAAGGCATGGCTAGCGTCAACCGCCTCATTGCGGAACACCCTGCCTGGGTGGAACATGCGTAGCGGAGGATTCTGTTTTTCCATCACCCGTATCTGCACGGTGGATGTCTGTGTACGAAGCAGCTTGTCCTTGCCCTTTCCGTCCTTTGAATTTACATAGAACGTGTCCTGCATGTCCCTTGCCGGATGACATTCAGGGAAATTAAGGGCCTCAAAGCAATGCCAGTCATCTTCCACCAACGGGCCAGAGGCAAGACTGAATCCCAGTTTCAAGAACGCTCCGGAAATCCTATCCATTGTCTGCGTAAGTGGATGTAGTGAACCTTTTGGAAAATTCACTCCCGGCAATGTTATATCTATCTTTGGAGCGGAACTGCCATTCTGGCAATGAGCGTCTATCGCGGATCTTACCTTGTCCGCCGCTGCCGTAAGCTCCTGCTTTGCGGCATTGCCGAGTGCGCCAAGGGCCTTGCGTTCCTCAACGGCGATGTCTTTCAGATCGCGGAGAAGAAGGCTAAGCTCGCCCTTGCGTCCCAGGAAACGCTGGTAAAGCGTCTCATAGTCGGCCTTGTGTTCAGAAATCAAAGAGGAGAAACTGTCCTTTATGGCGGACAGTTTCCCCTTCCATTCTTCAGGAGTCACTGTGTTTGTCCTGTTAAATGCGCGTTATTTTGCTGCCAGCGCCTTTTTTGCTGTTTCGGCAAGCTGCCTGAAAGACTGGGGATCGCGTATTGCGATTTCGGAAAGCATCTTGCGGTTGAGTGTTATGTTGGCCTTGTGAAGGCCGTCAATAAAGCGGCTGTAGGAAAGTCCTTCCTCACGGGCAGCGGCGTTGAGACGCACTATCCAGAGGCTGCGCATATCGCCCTTCTTGTCGCGGCGGTGTATGTAAGCCGTTGTAAGGGACTTTGCTACCTGCTGTTTCGCCTGGCGAAGGCGGCGTGATTTGTCGCCGTAGTAGCCTTTTGCGAGTTTAAGTACACGTTTCTTTCTTTTGTGGCGTGCGACACTATATTTGATTCTCATAGTAATTCATTCCTTAATTCAAGTTTATTTGTAAGGAAGGTAACTCGCCAAGAGATGGCCTTCCGATGATGTTTCTTCGAAAACGCCGGATTTGCGCAGGAATCTGCCGCGCTTTGCCGACATTCCTGTCAAAAGATGACGAAGGCCTGCTTTGCGGTGAAGCCATTTTCCTGAGCTGGTTTTCTTAAAACGCTTTTTTGCTGAGCTGTTGGATCTAATTTTTGGCATAATTTCTCTCTTTATATTCGGGAAATCCTGAAAATGCCTGGGCATATACAGGTTTTCCGCTAAATAAATCTATTATATTATACAAAATATGCAACGTAATGCGAAAATTACCGTTTATTTTTCCTCGGGCTGCGTTATTTTGGGACTGTTCATCGGCTTGGGCTGTGCCTTGCCGGTCTGCGGAGCTATCGTTATGCTCATGCGGTTGCCCAGAAGCTGCGGCTTGCCCTCTTTTGCCCCTGACGCGGAAAGAGCCTCGCATATCCTGTCAAGAATGTTCTCGCCAAGATCCTTGTGCTGATTTTCCCTGCCCCTGAAGACAACGGTGACACGCACCTTGTTATGTTCCTGGAGGAATTTGTCCATCTGACGGATTTTGGTCTGCAGGTCATTCTCGCCTATGCGGGGATTGAGCCTTATTTCCTTAAGTCCTCCGGTTTTCTGCTTCTTGCGGTTTTCCTTTTCCTGCTTGTCCTTTTCATACAGGTATTTGGAAAAATCCATTATCTTGCATACCGGCGGTTTTGCCGTGGGGGCAATTTCCACCAGGTCAAGACCGGCATTGCGGGCCCTGGCGAGGGCTTCAGAAGTCGGCATAATGCCTACCATAACTCCGTTCTGATCAATCAGGCGTACATGTTGCACCTCTATCTTCCTGTTGATCCTTATTCTATTATCCTTGCGTAACAAAAAACTTCCTCCTTGAATAGCGTGGTATCGTATTGCCTTGAAAAAACAAGAATTATCAAGGAAAATCTGAATTAAAATGGATTCTTAATCAGTTTTACCTTGAATTTTGTCTTTATCTTACAAATATTCCGTTCATAATGACAGGTTTCTGCTGACTTTTACTGCTTGTTGCTGCCATTACAAGGAATTTGTGGCAAAAAATACGCCATATACGGATATTTTACTTTATTTTTAAGCATTTTTACTAAAATTTTGCTCAAATCTGCTACAAAAATGGTCAAAACTGGCTGTCTTAGTCATAAATCCTGTACCACAATGCGGGACGCACGGCGGCGACAGTGTCGGTAAAGTCCTCATCTATCAATCCATCACTGGCAACACCGAAGGCATTGTCGCTCTCCTTTCCGGGGGATCGCAGCCACCACCAGCAAGCACCTCTGTCCTTGATCATCGATACAGCACCCTGTTTTTTTGCCCACCCAGTTGGCATCAGGGATCTTTTGGACTCGCTTGCGAAATATCCTTTCGCCTCATCATGGCTTAAAAGGAAAACATAATCCTGCGTGTTCTCGCTATTCTGTGTCTTGATTAATGTCTGCCTTATCCTGGACTGCTCATCATTGTTGAACGCAGAAGACATAAATGCTCCATTAAGCCAACGTCTTATGGAACTGACCGCATAAATGGCATTTCCTCCGGCAGCCTCGTATTTTTGAGCGTCAATGGCATATTTGCTGACAAGCAGGGCATATCCATCTTTGGTGTTGTCAAGAACAATCCATTCTATTGCCTTTTTGTTGCCACTTTCGTCATAAGGATAACTACCTAATATGACATGATTGCCAGGTTTGAATCTTTCAGAGGCAAGTTTTCTTTCTCTCGTTATCCTTTTTATCTCTGCTCTGTTTTTTTTATTTACCTTTTCTTCTTCGGCAACTGTAGCGGCGACTATCGCTTGATTGTTTTTCTCTATTTCATCAGCAAGGAGCTTATTCCTATTGGCAAGGGTCTCATTCTGATTTTGCAATTCCCTTACCTTGGCCTCATACTCTTCCTGGGTAATCTTACCCTTATTTTTCAAATCATCAAGAATATTTGATGTATCCTGATTTATCTTTTGCTGTTCTTCAAGAAGTTTTTTCGTATTTTGAAGTTCTTCCTTTATTTTGAGATTTTCAGCCAGAAGATTTTTTTCATTGTCATTATTATTTAATGTGGCGACATTCATCTTTACAAAAATGAATGTAGAAAATGCCACAACGACAATAAGAAGCATAAGTACAGCGGCTATCGTGCCTCTTTTGCCTTTCACCTTCTTATATGCCTTGTCCAGGGCGGATTTTCTTTTTGAAATCACCTCTTTTTCATACATTTTCAAGGAATCATTTATATGATTGAGTTCTGCCGCATAGGAATAGGGAAGATTCCCCCGCGAGGCTGCTTCAGAAAGCATTTTCTCGTATTTTTTTTGCAGTTCAATCTGATACACAGCCCCATTATGAACACTGACAAAGGCCTGACGAAGATCCTGAATATTTCCTTCCAGAATTTCCTTTAGCTTTGGCAGACTGGCAATATTTTTCTGACTATGCAGCCGATGCATTTCAGCAATATACGTATCTTCAAGACTACCTTCGTCAATGGCGTTGACAAGCATTGTCTCATATTCAGACCGACTTTTGTTTTTTGCAGGTTTTCTATGGATCCTTATTCCTCCTGCTGGTCTTGCCAACTTATTTCCAGAAGTATTTGTGCTACTACTGCCTGATGAGGAATATTCTTCTGCTCCTAGTCCATACAATGGAACCAAGTCACCATTGTCCTTGACATTCTTTGAAAGTCCGTCCGAAGAAACAATGGATTCTGTGCCTTCACTTCTTTTCTTGCCTAATTCAAGACCTTCAAGGGGGACAAGCTCATCGTTCTTTTTCAAGGACTGTCCCCCATCATTGTCATCTATCATATAGCCATCTGACATAATGTTATTTTGCCCCTTGGTCATTCTGTATACTTATGTTGACTCGCATATTGCAGGCATTTCCCCTACAGGTCGTATCTCCAGCAAACAATCTCTTGCGGATATCCTTGTTGGAATGATCCTGCTTGTCTACCATATCCTGCGGTATGCCTTTTTCTATAAGATATTTCTCAACACTGTTTATCCTTTCCGCGGCTATTAGGGGATTGTTTTCTGTTTCATCCTTTAAGTTAGAGGAGAATCCCTCTAGCAGAATCCTGGCCTTGCCATCAGTACGCCTGTAAAGGGCGGCAAACGCATCCAAAATCTGCGTGTCAACTATCTGCAGGGCACTTGTCTCGGCCTGGAAAAGTATACCTATGGACGGTATTTTGATTGTCCCATTTATCTCCTCGGTTGACAATGACAGCTGCTGATATACGTCATATCTCGTTTCTGTGACATTGTTGCCGGGATCAGGATTGACGGCCCTAGGCTTCTCAGGTATTTTTGGAGCGGATGAGGTTGTTCCATTATCCTCAACAGCGTTATTCCTGCCTCCGAATGAATACCTTATGCCAAAGTCAGCTCCGAACCCGCTTACCTTGTCGCCACTTTCAAATGATGCCGCGGCATACCAGTAAAGGTTCCTTGTAAGCTGCATATTTATTCCGGCCCTGCCTTCCATGCTGCCGCCTTCTGCTTCCGTGGTTGTCTCATTGTCGTCATAGACAACCTTTTCCTTGCCGGAGAACTCGTTGGTATAGGCTATTTCCAGATAAGGCTCGGTAATAAGTCCGCTATTTCTCTTGACCGTATATGATGCCATAAGCGTTCCTATTCCGGAAACATGTGTTGCTCCAGCATATTCAAGTGTCAGTCCATCACTTGTCTCCGACTTGTGCTTGCCCATATTGGTTATCTGTATTTCAGCCTTTGGCTCCAAATGGAATCCCGGTTTCTGGGAGTCCTTTTTTGAAGATGCCTTTCCTATTTCCAGGCTGGCAGCAATGAATGAGCGTTTGGGAGTGAATGTAATCTTGTCCCAGTGATTGCCGTCATCGGTATATTCCACAGTCATATCCGTGGAGGTGTTTCCTCCCCTCAGGGTAATATCCGTAAACCATCCGCTTTCGGAAATGTATGTTCCGTAAACACCGCCCAACATTCCGCTACCGCTGCCATCGGTCTTGACAAGTTTTTCCTCACTGCTTACAGATGTTGTCATTGAACCGGCCATAAGACCGAGATATACCGAACCATCGCCGCTGGCATGTCTGTAATCATAACCGGCCTCTATTCCTGTAGCGGAAAAGTCCGTGTCATTTCCGGCCGTTATTGTCTTGCTCTTGTAATATCCGCGTGCCCATGTTCCATGTACGGCATCACTGCTATCCATCTTGTGTATGTCGCCAAGGCGTTTCTGCAAGGAGTTCAATGCCGCCGTTATTCCCACACTATTGAATTTAGGCATGGAAATGACTGTCTGGAATGTCGCCGTAGGCTCTTCTGTAGCATATATGGAGTATGAATATGTGGTATCGCCGCCAGTATCCTCTGCATCACGCATCAATGCGTATTTGTACGCACCAATGCTAAGCCTGTCCCCAGGCAATGTGAAGGTGGCAGTATTAGGATTGTTGGATTTGAATGTGGCAATCAGTATTGGATTGTCCTTGTTGTGCTTTGATGCATCACCAGCACTCTTGCCAACATTGGAAAGATCCAGGATCGTGTTGCCGCTATAGCTACTGCTTATGTCTATCTTGTCGCTGTTTCCCTGCGAAATATCCATATTCAGGGTTATTATACCCTTGTCCGAGTGCAGTGTGTCAAAGTACATTGTAGCCGGAGCCTCGTTTCCGCCGCGGCTTATTGCTATATTGCCATTGCTGCCCAGATTGGCACTCCCTTGAATATTGAAGGATGGCTCATAATCATCGTCTTTTGCCTTCAGAACGGCCTTGCCTGAGTTTTTATAATTGCCATTCACATCGAGGCCATTTATTTCAGCCCCCTGCTCAAATACGCCATATCCTCCGGCATTTATCAGGGTATTACTGGCCACACCGTTGTCAAAGACAGAAATAACACCGTTGTTTCCTATTGTGGTATCGGTTATGGTTGCGTTTTCCCTGGCAAGTACCTTGCCTCCATTTTCCGCAACTATATTTCCTCCGACCGAACCATCATTAAATTCCATACTTCCACCACGCGATATATTTGCGGAGCTTACAGTGCCATTGACATCGGTCTTGCCCGTGACATTCAAATTTGTTGCTCCTGCCCCGGCACCAATATGAAGCATACCGCTTACTGTGGCACCAACCGCCGCAGCACCATCCCTTATGCTTTGTGTCGCTCCTTCGCCAACAATTGTATTTTGTGCGGTTGCTCCCGCACCTGAAACCAACTGGGTAGCACCACTGTTCAAGACTGTGCCACTTACACTTGCATTATCGGAGACAACCTGTGATGCTCCGCTGTATACCGTGGTATTTTCCGCAGTTGTACCTAATCCAGATACAGTCTGCATACCACCAGCGTATATACTTACATTTAACGCCGAACCTGAGGAGGTTATGGTCTGTGAGGCACCGCTGTTTACAGCAGTCTGACTTGCTGTACCACCCTGAACAATCTGCACACCACCGGAGCTGATTGTCGTGCGTATATCCGTAGCACCTGAATGTAGAATCTGCTGGCCACCATTGCTTATCTGAATATTGCTTGTTGTTCCGCCGGAATACACATTCTGCGTGCCACCCTTGATCTTTGTTCCGCTGGCTACGCCACCCTCAGAAACTTCATAATCACCCTCATTCACGGTATCAATGTCTATGCCGCCGGAGGATATTGTCTGTGTTCCGCCTACTCTTATTACGGCACTTACCGTGCTGCCGTATGCGTCAACACGCTGTGAGCCGCCGGAGCTGACTACGGCATAATGGGCTTCTCCACCGCTAAAGACATGCTGCAATCCGCCGTTTTCCACTGTAGTGCTAATGCCAGAGCCGCCACGGCTTATATTCTGAATACCGCCATTCATTACAGTTGTCCTGGCAGCAGAACCGCCGTTGAATATGGTCTGTGTACCACGTATTACAGCAGAATCCGTCTTGCCATATACACCCTGTGAGCCTCCTGCGGATATGGACGCATTTGACGCAAGACCTCCTACGCTTACTGTTTGTATTGCCCCTGACGAGACAGAGGCATTATTGGCAATACCTCCGGACATTATTAACTGTTTTCCACCTTTTGATATGACGGTACTGTCAGCAATGCCGCCATTCCTTACAACCTGTGAGCCTAATGAATTGACTTTGGCAAAAGCCGCATTGCCATACACATTCTGCAACCCCGATATTGTGGCACTGGTGTCGGCTGCCCCGCTATAGACATTCTGAGTACCTCGTACAGTCGCACTTATGGAACTGCCGGAAAGATCTTGAATACCATTTGCGTATATCAACGCATTGCTTGCCACACCGCCGGACAATATTGTCTGCGATCCTCCAGCACTTATATGCGTGCTTATGGCAAGACCCTTGCTTTCTACGGTCTGACTGCCGCTGGTTTTGATATTTGCAAAACTGGCAGATCCATTTTGGGATATATTCTGTTCTCCGCCACTGCTTATTATTGCCGACGTGGCAATACCATGTTCATAAACATTCTGAATACCGCCATTGCTTATGTATGTGATATACGCGCTTCCGCTTACGTTCTGTGTTCCGCCAGCAAGCACTGTGGAAGTGGCAACGCCAACGCTGTATACGTTCTGTTCTCCATTGCTATTGACGGTAGCAAATTCCGCATTGCCGTACAACAACTGTATACCAGAGCTATTTATAGTGTCATGGCTTGTACTGCCACCAGCAGATACTATCTGTTTTCCATCTGAATTTATCGTTGTATATGTCGCAGAACCACCAGACATTATTTTCTGCGTGCCATCTGAATTTATCGTTGTATATGTTGCAGAACCGCCTGAACTGACAGTCTGCGAACCGGCTGAATTGATTACTGTCCCAGTAGCAAATCCAAGCTCGTATATTTCCTGCTTTCCTGAATGGGTAATAGTGGTATCTATGGCAGATCCATAAACCTTCTGCAAGCCACCTGACAATATAGTACCAACAGCACTTGCACCAATGGATATTATCTGTGTGCCATCAGGATCAAGCAATGTGTTGCTTACTACGCCGCCTGCCTCAATTGACTGTACAGTGCCGTTTGCAAAAGTATTGCTTATGGCACTGCCTCCAGCAGATACATACTGCCAGCCGCCTTGGTTAAAGAAAGTATAGCTTGCTGTTCCGCCGGATTTTATATGCTGCTGGCCGCCATAGTTTATTGTCGCAGAAACAGCACTTCCGCTTTCCGATATAATCTGACTGCCGCCGCTGTTGATACTTGTGTATACCGCAAGGCCACCTTTGGAAATTATTTGTGATCCACCCTCATTGATTTTGGCATTATAGGCAGATCCGCGGCTCATAAGAATCTGAGATCCACCAGCATTGATTACCGTTGCCGTGGCAAGTCCCAATGAGTAAACTGTCTGTACGCCATGATCATTTATTATAGCACTGCTGGCTATACCACCTGTGAGTATTGTCTGTGTACCGTTTATCACGGCGTAATTATCTGTTCCACCGCTTATTGTCTGCGTCGCATTTGCTGCAACCGTTGTACTTGTCGCCGTTCCGGCATAAATAGTCTGACTGCCGCCGCTGCTTACAGTTGCGCGGTATGCACTGCCGTATACATTCTGCAATCCGCCATTGTTAATTGAGGCATTGCTGGCTACGCCACCTGTGCTTACTGTCTGTGTGCCGTTTATTACCGTATAATTGGCAATGCCGTATACATTCTGCAAGCCATTTGCAGCTATGCTGGCAGATGTGTCAACACCGCCGTCACGTACATTCTGTACGCCAAAAGTGCCGATATGAACATCAAAGGCATTGCCGAACAAATTCTGAATACCGGCATTTATCACAGTATCGCGGGCCGTACCGCCTATTGATACTATTTGCGAACCACCATTTATCGTGGCGGACAATGCCGTAGCACCGCTGAGAACGGTCTGACTGCCACCAAGATTTATTGTCGCATATCTTGCGGCATTTACGTTTTCCGTAGAGGAGACTATCTGCCAGCCTCCGGCATTTATTGTGGTTGTGTCTGCCGTACCAACACCGTATACATACTGATATCCCTTGCTGTTTAGAGTGGTACTTACAGCACTTCCCCAAACTTGCTGAACCGCACTTACATTCCCGCTGCCTTGTACTGTGGCATTGCTGGCTGTTCCACCGATTATTGTCTGTACGCCGTTTGTGGCAATGGTTGTGCTTGTCGCCGTTCCGGCATATATTGTCTGGCTGCCGCCACTGCTTACAGTGGTCTTATCTGCGCTGCCGTATACGTTTTGATTTCCGCCATCATTGACTACCGTACTGCTGGCTATGCCGCCATCAGATATTATCTGATAGCCGGATTCATTAACTTGCGCGTCTATTGCCAAGCCGCTGCTATGTACAACCTGAGATCCTTTGGATATATTGGCACCTATATCCGTTGCGCCGGAATATATGTTTACAATGCCGTATTCCCTGGTTTTTTTAAGAATTGCCCCATCATAAGCATTTATTATCGCACCCTCAGCGTCAACAAAGTACATTGCCGAACCGCCGGAACGGACATTCATAGTGCCGCCGGAACTTATTGTTGTGTCGCTGGCTACGCCGCTGAACAGTATGTCCATAAGGCCGCCGGAATTTATTGTTGTAAAGGAAGCCACGCCGCCGGAAGAAATTATCTGCGAGCCTCCGGCATTGATTGTGGCGCTGACGGCTCTGCCGCCTGACTGTATTGTCTGTGTGCCGTTTATTACCGTATAATTGGCTCTGCCGTACACATTCTGCAAGCCGCTGTCTATTATGGCAGATGTGTCAACGCCGCCGTCGCGGACATTCTGCACGCCATTAGTGCCTATATGAACATCAAAAGCATTGCCGTACAAATTCTGAGTGCCGGCGTTTATTAAAGTTCCTCTGGCCGTGCCGCCTAATGACACTGTCTGCAAGCCGCCATTTATTGTGGCATATAATGCTGTCGCGCCGCTATGCACGGTCTGGCTGCCGCCTAAATTTATTTTCGCATATCTTGCGGCATTTACGTTTTCCGTAGAGGAGACTATCTGCCATCCTCCGGCATTTATTGTGGTTGTGTCAGCAGTGCCCGCACCGTATACATACTGATATCCCTTGCTGTTTAGAGTGGTGCTTACAGCACTTCCCCAAACTTGCTGAACCGCACTTACATTTCCGCTGCCTTGTATTGTGGCATTGCTGGCTATGCCACGTGTACTTATTGTCTGTGTGCCGCCGTTATTTACAGTCGTACTGTTTGCAGTGCCACCACTAGACACTATCTGCCGACCTGCGTTTTCAACCGTGGCATTGTTTGCCGTACCGTTGGCAAGTATGTACTGTGTTCCGGTTGTTATGCTGGCATTGTCGGCGACTGCCCCACTGCTTACATATTGTGTGCCTTTCACAAGCATATTGCTTACTATGCCGCCAGTCCTTATTATCTGTTCGCCACCATCTGCTATCAGGTAATTTATGGCAGATCCGCCGCTGGAGACATACTGTTTTCCACCAGAACTTATAGTTGTATTGCTTGCAATTCCGTTATTGAAAATATGCTGCTGTCCGCCGTTATTTATTGTTGCGGAAATTGCCAGACCGCTGGCGTAAATATTTTGAATACCGCCACTGTTAATTGTGGCATTGCTGGCTACGCCGCCGGAAGAAATATTTTGTGTGCCACTTATATTATCAGCTGTGGTTGTGCCTTTTACGGTCTGATATCCACCTAATTCTACAGTTGTGCTTGTAGCATTTGCTCCGGCAAACAGCGTCTGGCTGCCGCCGCTGCTTACGGTTGTTAAATAAGAGCTACCGTATACGTTTTGTTTTCCGCCGTTTTTTATTGTAGCACTGCTCGCTATGCCGCCTGTGCTTATTGTCTGTGTACCGTTTACTATTGCGTATTGGTCTATGCCGCCGATTATGGTCTGTACGCCGTCTGCGGCAAGCGTCGTGCCTGTCGCAGTTCCGGCATAAACCGTCTGGCTGCCGCCACTGCTTACTGTTGCACGGTATGCACTGCCGTAAATGTTCTGATTTCCGCCGTTATTCACGGTTGCCATGTATGCGCTGCCGCTTACATTCTGTATGCCGCCGTTGTTTATTTCAGCATTGCTGGCTACGCCGCCTGTGCTGACGTTCTGTATGCCGCCGTTGTTTATTGTAGCATGGCGCGCTACTCCGCCTGTGCTTATGGTCTGTACGCCGTCTGCGGCAAGCGTAGTGCTTGTTGCTGTTCCGGCATAAATTGTCTGGCTGCCGCCGCTATTTATTGATGTATAACTTACACTGCCGTGGACGTTTTGTTTTCCGCCGTTGCTTATAATTGCAGAAAAAGCAAGTCCGCCGTTGCTCACGTTCTGCAATCCGCCATTATATATTACCGTTTTGCTGCCTATGCCGCCTGCGCTTATGGTCTGTACGCCATTTGCGGCAACAGTCGTGCTTGTTGCTGTTCCGGCAAACAGCGTCTGCATGCCGCCGCTGCTTACGGTCGTTCCAAATGTACTGCCGTATACGTTCTGTATTCCGCCAGCGTTAATTGTCGCATTGCTGGCTACGCCGCCTGTGCTTATCGTCTGTGTTCCGTTTACCGTGGCATTGCTTGTAGTGCCTGCCACATTTTGTGTGCCGTTTACAGTTGCTCCGCGATCTATGCCTCCGGCGTAAATGTATTGTGTACCTGTAATAGTAGCATTGCTAGCTACGCCGCCGGAAGATATGTATTGTCTGCCTGCTATATTATCAGCTGTGGTTGTGCCTTTTACGGTCTGATATCCATTTAATGCTACAGTAGTGCTTGTAGCATTTGCTCCGGCAAACAGCGTCTGGCTGCCGCCGCTGCTTACCGTTGTTAAATATGCACTGCCTGCGACATTCTGCTTTCCGCCGTTGTTTATTGTCGCATTGCTCGCTACGCCGCCAGTGCTGATGTTTTGAATACCGCCGGAATTTATTATAGTGCTGTTTGCAATGCCGTTATTGAAAACTGTCTGCGAACCGCCGTTATTCAATATAAAATTGGAGGCCACGCCGTTTGCAAGTCTGAAAGCATTGCCGCTTTGGTTTGTTCCAGCTATATATGTTATAGTGTCATTGCCGTAAACATCCGCATTTATGTTGCCGTTCGGGCTTTGCGTTATATTGGTTGCCCTTCCGCCGGAATTGACCTGCAATGTTCCGGAATTTTTTACCTGAACAGTGTCCGCACTGCCGCCAGATACTATGGTGAGTATTCCACTGCTGACAATGACCGGGTTATAGCAATATCCATAGCAGGTCTGTATTCCACCATCCGCTATGGTGTAATACATCGCACTTCCGCCTAGTGCTACATATTGGCTACCGCCGGAAAGAATATCCGTATTGCTTGCAATACCGCCGGAAAATACGCTTTGTATTCCGCCGTTGCTTATAGTCGTTGAACTTGCTATTCCCCCATTGCTTATGTGCTGTGTTCCGCCGCTGTTTATTGTTGCAGAAAGAGCTAATCCGCCGGAGCTTATTGTCATCAATGCGCCGCTGTTCAGCACAAAATTTGTCGCTGTGCCGCTGGAAAGGCTTAATGCTAAGCCATTTTGATTAGTGCCTGTCAAATAGGTTGTGTCTCCGCCTCTTACATCAAGATTTATAACGCCGCCGGAATTTTGCGTGACACTTGTAGCCCTGCCGCCTGCGGATAAATTTAATATTCCCCCATTATTCAAAGTAATGACATTTGCAGACCCTCCATTAAGGATGTTCTGCGTTCCGGCTACTGTAGTGCTTGTCGCAGTCGCTCCTGTTGAGACTGTCTGGCTGCCGCCGCTGCTCACTGTTGTCAAATATGTACTGCCGTATACGTTTTGTTTTCCCGCATTATTTATTGCCGCATTGCTGGCTATGCCGCCTGCGTAAACATATTGCGTTCCTGCTACCGTAGTTGTGCTTGCCACGCCGCCGTTGGAGATATACTGCGTGCCGTTGACGGTAGTTCCTGTCGCAGTTCCACCACTTATTGTCTGTATTCCGTTTGCTGCAATCGTTGTGCTTGTCGCCGTTCCGGCATAAACTGTCTGGCTGCCGCCACTGCTCACTGTTGTCAAATATGTACTGCCATATACATTTTGCTTTCCGGCATTCCTTATTGAAGCATTGCTCGCTACGCCGCCCGTGCTTACGTTCTGTGTGCCGTTAACAGTGGCATTGCTTGTTGTGCCTGTAATATGCTGCGTGCCGTTGACGGTTGCTCCCCTGTCTATTCCCCCTGCATACACATATTGAGTTCCGCTTATTGTGGCAACATTTGCCGTGCCATTCACATACTGGTTTCCGCCAGCATATACTGTCGTGCTTGTCGCAGTCGCTCCTGTTGAGACTGTCTGGCTGCCGCCGTTTGTTACTGATGTATAAATTGCGCTGCCTGCGACATTCTGCTTGCCGCCGTTGTTTATTGTAGCACTGCTCGCTACGCCGCCTGTGCTGATGTTCTGTGTTCCGTTAACTATGGCATTGCTTGTTGTTCCTGCAACATTTTGCGTTCCGTTTACAGTTGCTCCGCGGTCTATTCCCCCAGCGTAAATGTATTGTGTACCAGTTATGGCAGTTCCGCTAGCTGTACCATATACGTTTTGCCTACCACCTGTGCTGATAGTTGTGCCACTGGCGACACCATCTACCGTTTGCATTCCCCCATTGCCTACGATTGTATTGCTTGTTGTTCCACCAGTGCTGACATATTGCCAGCCGTAAACCGTAGCTCCGCGGTCTATACCTCCATTGTAAACATATTCCGAACCATACAAAGTATTTCCGCTAGCTACACCATATACATACTGCATACCATTAGCATAAACAGTTGTCGCACTAGCGAAGCCATTTACATATATATACTGGGCACCGCCACTACTAACTTTTGTCGCTCCCGCTATACCACCTGAGGATATTATCTGATATCCACCTGCTCCTATTGTAGCAGTACTGGCAATTCCACCAAACAGCACATGTTGTGTGCCAGTAGTCACATTTGCCCCAGTAACTGTTCCTAAAAGAAATTGTGCTCCATATACAGCCTGGTTTGTTGCAACTCCTCCTGCTCTGATTATTTGAGAACCGCCTGTACTTATTGTATTGCCTATGGCATAACCACCGCTGGAAATAATTTGATATCCGCCGCTCTTGACAGTTGTAATAGAAGCGACACCCCCTGACAAAATAAACTGATAACCTCCTCCTACAACTGTAGTAGCTGAAGCAAGTCCTCCATAACTTACAATTTGCGCACCACCAGAGTTAATATCATAGCTGCTTGCTACGCCGCCAAAAGAAATATGCTGGCCAGTATAAGCTGAATAAGAATTTACGTTTATAGCTCCAGCATCTACATTTCCGTTTTCCACAGCAGAGCCGCCACTATAAATAACCTGTAGGCCTCCGATAACAGTATTTCCCTTTGCCATTATATGGTTTCCACGCGCACTTCCTCCACTATATACATATTCCCGGCCTCTGATTTTGATCATTCTAGTCCAGCCGCCTGAAAGAGTATATGCAATACTTGAACCTTGCACACATCCGCTTGGAAAACAGCTTTTTGATGTTGTGATATTGCTCACAGTATATCCCGATGCAATCCAAGCTGCTGAATTCCAAGTTTCATTTGGAACATAGTGGGAAGTAGATGTTTCGGTAATGACTATGCCATTCGTTACTAGCGTGGCATACCCCGGTACGGTGAAATTCTGTGCCAACATTCCGCCCAGTGCGGCTGTACGCAGGGCTTTTCCGCCGCCGTCAATTATTATGCGGCTGGCCGCATTGTACAATGCACCGTGGCTTGCGCTGCTATAGACTGTCTCACTGATTACAAAGCCGCTGCTGAAATAATATCCGCAGCTGGGCTGGCAAAGGCTTATGGAAGACTGGTTGTTGATCAAATTTTTATCTGACATGACACAAAATCCTTAATTAGACAATAATTCACCTGTACAAAGCAAATGGAAAATACCGACTGAAAACCGTGGAATTGAAGTCACAAGGAAACGCAGATAAAGTAGGTGTTTTTGAAATTTTATTGTCTTAAAATGAAAATTTTTTCATTTTTTTCTCCTTGAATAATGGTTTTATGGGAGGGAAACAGCCTTTCTGCAGGCTTGTTGCCAGACCGTAAGGACATATCCCTCCCAAATACAAGCATATAATATTTTTCTTTTTTTTGCAACTAGTGTGTCTAGGTTCAGATACATATGAGACTGGCGTATCTTTCCTCAATTGCCAATTGAAAAAGCCCCTGCCTTTCGGCAAGGGCTTTTTTAGGAACTCCGCAATTGCTAATTACTCACTGCTAATCGACAATTGCCTTAATTACCTGCACTGTGTGCATGTAATCAAAGATCAGTCATATAAGCGATTTCGTCGTATGGAGTTCTGTACAGAGGCTGTTTCAGGCGTTTCTGGTCAAATATATGACCGAATATGCCGATTGAGCGTCCGATAACGAACAGGGCATTCAGGCAGCCCATGTCAATTATGCTGTCAATCTCCTCTTTTGTAAAGCAGCCGGAGGACATAAGCATATCCACGAAGCAGATGCCAATGCAGCCGTCCACGTTGAGAATGAGTGTGCCTTTTTTCTGCGTGGTTATCTTTTCCACTTCAAGAGCGTAATCCAGCAGCTTGTGTTCCTTGAAGTTCTTCATCACGAAGGCTTTTAGATTGGTCACACGCATATCAGGATTGTTGACGCTCTTTACCTTGTGTCCGATTCCGGGAATGTTTATTCCCTTGGCCTTCATGTCCTTTATGAACTGGTCAGGGGTAAGACCGGCCTCATAAGCACGTTTGAAGTTCTGTGCCGCACCGTCTATCGCGCCGCCGAAACGAGGTCCGATTGTAAGCACGCCGGAAACAAGGGCGGAAATGATGTCCTTGCCCGCACGTGCGGCAACAATGGCATTGTGCGCGCCGGAAACAGCAGGACCGTGATCCGCCGTAAGCATGAGCGCGTTTTCAAGGAATTTGCAGCAATATGCGGGAAGCTGCTTCTTGAACCAGAGCAGACCGATCACATTGCCTATTCCGAGGCCGCAGTTCAGCACGTCGGAAATCTTGACGTGATTGTATTCCAGCTCGTCGCCTTTCTCGTTTGAGATTGTGGCAATGAACGTTGTTGCCTTGCGGATCTTGCCTTCCTTGACTGCCTGTTCGTAGTCCATAGGAAGAACGGGGGCCTTGACTTCAGGAGCAGGAACTATTGTCCCGTTGGCAACCAGCTTCTTGTAAGTCTCGTTGATGAGAATGCCGTAATCGTCAAAGGAATTGGGAACCAATGCTCCGGCTTCCTTCAATGCGGCGTTCTTCGCATCGGCGGTCTCGTTGGCCGCTCCTGCCTTCGCACCGGCATGGCCGAACTGCACTCCTGACGGGAACATCTTGGAGCAGGTACCAGTCACCCAGATCACTAGGGGCTTGGTTATCTTCTTTGCTTTCAGGGCATCCACTATGCGGTACTCTTCCGAGCCGCCGATCTCACCGAGTGCGACAATCATCTTCACTTCGGGAATGGCCTGATAGCGGAGAATGTGATCCAGCAGTGTAGAGCCAGGATATGCGTCTCCACCGATCGCTATGCCCTCGTAAAGGCCGTCGGTGTTGCGGGCAATGATGTTGTAGCACTCATTGGAAAGTCCGCCGGATTTGCTGACGAATCCAACGCTGCCGGGGCGATTCAGCTTGCTGGCAATGATATTGTCATAAGTACCGGCGGTATTGGCGATCTTGAAGCAGCCTGCCTTTACGCCGCCCACCGTGGCAGGGCCTATTACCATCTTGTCCAGCTTCTTTGCCTCTGCGGCGAGAATCCTCTCACGGCGTTCTGGCACGCCCTCGGCAATCACGCAGACGGTCTGAATCTGCGGCTCATGCAGGGCTTCCATGCTGGTGTCAAAAGCACTTCTGAAAGATGCGAAGTTCACCATCACGTCTGCCTTGGGATGATGGGCGCAGGCGGCACGAATGGTCTTGTACATGGGGATAAGTATTTCCCCCTTGCCGAAGAACACTTTATGCACGCCGTCGCGGCTGGGGTTCACTATGCAGGCCACGGAAGGGGTCTTCCTGCCACAGGCATAGTCAAAGTCAAGCATTCTCTGTATGGCTTTCTGCTGATAACCGTAAATAATGGCGGTTGTTTCCTTTGTAAAAAGTTCTGGTTTCATTTTCTTTCTCGCCTCCGCTTATTTCTTGTCAGGGCAGAGGGCCATTGACACTACTGCCGTCATGTGCGTTTCCGGGCCATATACCTGTATCGGCACGCCCAAAGTCTCTCCGAGCTTGCGCATATTGGCAAGTCCTTCCTGATAGTTCGGGCCGCCGCGGCGTACAAATATCTTTACATTGTTGTCTATCAGCTTCTGCTGGAACTCCTTGAGGGCGCGTATGATGCCCTTGAATGTCTTTGCCACGTCGGTGAAGTTCGCTATGCCGCCGCCTATGGTAAGAACCTTGCCCTGCGGATGCTTTGTCCTTGTCATAAGGTCAAGAATGGTCTTGGCATACAGGTATGTAAATTCCTCTGACGGGTCGCCGGAATACTCGCCATAGTTGGCAAGTTCCTTGGAGAAGCCGAGGTCGCATACCGTGTCGGCGTAAATTACGGAAGCACCGCCGCCTGCGACCATGTTCCAAATCCTGCCTTCTGGATTAAGTATGGTCAGTTTGAGGCTCGCGCCGGTCTTGGAGTCCAGGTCGCGAATGTAAAGCTCTTCCGGGGTGAGCTTCTGTCCGAAGGAGGACGGGAACTCAATGTTTCCCCACATCTTCTTGCTTTCAAACGCTCCGGTGTCGTCAACCCTTGCCACGAAGTCCAGCGGAATTACAGCACCGTTGCTGAATGTGAATGGATTGATTTCAAGATAGGCGAAGTTGCCAGCACAATATATCTTGTAAACTTCCTTTGCGAATTTCTCCACGAGGGCATTGTTCGCACCGAAATCCGGCATATTTATTTTTACATTCTCAATGTCCTCAAGTATGCCGACATGGGTTTCCTTTACCTTGTCCCAGTTTTCCTCTACATAAATGCCGCCCTGGGCGGAAAGATATATTATGTCATATTCGCGGGTGGATTTTATGGAGATATAGCCTTCCTCATTGTCCGCATGGGGCGTAAAAGGCTCTACCAGGAAATGCGTAAGCACTCCAGTCACTTTCTTGTTGCCGCCGGTGGTTATAGTGGTTTCCTTGTTCATTCTCTCGGAAATCCATTTCCAGGTCTCATCCCAGTTCTTGCCGGCAAGCACGAGGCCGTTCTTGCCTCTCTTGCCGAAGAGCTGGTCAGGCTTGGCCACAAGCAGGCCTTCTTTAAGCCACGGATTAGCTTTGAGAAGCTCATCAGGGTTTGTGTCCGGCGTAATGAGCGCCAGTTTCGCAGAAAGTCCTTTGAATGAGGGAATGGTTTTAGCCAGTCCGTCAAAAAGGATTCTCTTGCCGTCGTATTCTCTAATTCCTCTTTGTGCCATATTCTCCTCTTATTTCTTTGTCGTGTAATTCAACATTCCGCCGGCAACAAGTATTCCCTTCTGCCTGTCGGAAAGGGCGCATACACATTCAATCGCCGCGCCAGTGCGTTCATTTTTAAGAATTATGGGGCTGCCGTTCTTGAACGACTCCAGCCAGTTGTCGCATACGAGCCTGTCTCCCTGCTGTATGCCGTCATAGTCCGCCGGGTTCTTGAAAACAAGCGGTGCAATGCCGAAATTGATAAGGTTCGCGGAATGTATGCGCTCGAAGGATTTTGCCACAACGGCCTTTACTCCGAGGTACATCGGGCACATGGCAGCGTGTTCACGGCTTGATCCCTGTCCGTATGATTCGCCAGCCACGATTATATTGTGTCCGCCATTGGCCTTGTTCTCCGCACAGCGTTTGTGGAACTCCGCATCAACATTCTCAAACACGAATGTGGAATACTTGTTCACATTGGAGCGGAATTTGAGCCTCGGTCCTGCAGGCATGATATGGTCGGTGGTAATCTTGTCTCCGACGTGAATCATCACTGTTCCATTCAGTTTTTCCGGCATCGCGGTATTGCGGGGTGGCTCGCCGATATTCGGGCCACGGAAAACTACAACATCTTCCTTGTTCTTCGTTTCCTTTGGCATTATGAACATTGTGTCGTCAATAAGGAAGCGTAGAGGTTCCTTTATCTGCGGATAACGTATGCCAGCCTTTCTGGGATCGGTTATCTTGCCGGTTATAGCGGCAACCGCTGCCACTTCGGGGCTGACAAGGTAAACCTGTGCATCCTTTGTGCCACTGCGGGCCTCAAAGTTGCGATTGCTTGTGCGTAGGCTTACGCCATGGCTCTTCGGCGAGAAATGATTGCCTATGCAGAATCCGCAGGCACTTTCCAATATTCTCGCTCCAGCGTCAAGCATGTCCTTGACGGCATTCTTGTCGCAGAGCATCTGCAATACCTGTCTGCTGCCGGGGGCAATTCCGAGACTGCTGGTCTTTGCGACCTTGTGGCCTTTCAGTATTCCGGCGACGGTCATCATGTCCCTGAAAGATGAATTTGTGCATGATCCAATGCAGACCTGGTCAACAGGCATTCCTTCCAGCTCGGCGATGGTCTTTACATTTCCTGGACTATGCGGGCAGGCCGCCATAGGCTCTATCTCGTCAAGATTGATTTCAATTACGCGGTCATATTCCGCACCCTTGTCAGCACGGAGTTCTGTCCAGTCCTTCTCACGGCCCTGTGCCTTCAGGAATTTCTTTGTCACATTGTCAGACGGGAAAACGGAGCAGGTCACGCCCATTTCCGCACCCATGTTAGCAATGGTCGCCCTCTGCGGTACGGAAAGTGTCTTCAGTCCTTCGCCGCCGTATTCAAGCATGACACCGACATTGCCCTTTGTCGTAAGGATTGAAAGCATCTTCAATACAATGTCCTTTGCAGTACACCATGGCTGAAGCTCGCCTGAAAGTTTTACAAGATAAACCTTGGGGCATGTGGTATAGAAATATCCTCCGCCCATTGCCACGGCGACATCAAGGCCGCCAGCACCGATTGCGATCTGACCTATGCCACCGCCCGTCGGGGTGTGGCTGTCAGAACCGAGAAGCGTTGTTCCCGGCTTGCCAAATCTCTCCAGATGTACCTGATGGCAGATGCCATTTCCAGGACGGGAGAAAACTATGCCATATCTCGCCGCCACTGTCTGCAAATAGCGGTGGTCGTCGGCATTCTCAAAGCCTACCTGCACCGTGTTGTGATCAACATAGGAGACGGAGAGATCCGTCTTTATTTCCTTAAGCCCCATTGCCTCAAACTGCAGATATGCCATTGTTCCGGTGGCGTCCTGCGTCAATGTCTGGTCAATGCGTATGCCTATTTCCTTACCCTTTACAAATTCGCCCGCACGAAGGTGGGCCCTTAGGATTTTCTCAACGATATTCTGAGCCATTGCGCTCTCCTTGTATAAAATTGAAAAACTTGATAGGGGCAATGCGGCAAAATGCCACAGTTTTTATGCCTCTATATATAGTAATATAAAATATTGAAAATTTTTACAATTTTCATCGTTAATCAATTAACGATGTTTTTTTATCATTTTTTCAAAAAAGGTTGTTTTTTTCAATATTTTTAAATTTGACTTAAAATTTTACTTTTTGAAAAACAAACAAAAAGACGGCAATCAGAAATCAGACGAAAACGCCAATTTCCAACTGCCGCCTCTCTGGCAGGAAAAGCCTTATTTTTGCTGCGGTGCTACCGTCGGCATAGGAGCATCAACAGGCTGACCGTCTATCGGCCTTGTAAGGTCATAATCCTTCATAAGGCGATTGATATGGCCTATTACCTGCTTGCCGGTTATGAGACGTGTACACTCGTACTGCCTGTCTGTGTTCTTGTGCTTTGGGCACCAGAAGAAGTCGTAGTGGTCAAAATTCTCGTTCACGTCGTCCCAGCATCCATTGCAGCCATGGCTGCTGAACACCCTGTATGGTGTGTAATACTCGCAAATCGGCAGGGTAAAGCCACTGATAAGCACGACTGGGCGTTTGGCACACCATGCAAGCCAGCTAAGACCGGAGGAGAGTCCGATGAAGAAATCGGCATGTTCCATCAATGCTATTCTTTCCTGCAAGGGCCTGTTTCCAGTGAAGTCCTCTGCTCCATGCGGCATTCTGTTCCATACGAATCCAAAGCCGGTCACAGCGTCGCGGTCTATGCAGATCACACGGTATCCCATGGCCTTCAGATAGCCGACAACCTGCTCCCATCCGCCGCCATTGTTCCAGAATTTGGCCTGGCTGCTGGATTTTGTAGCGATCACGACGTATCTTTCCTTTATCATGCGGGGATTGCCGAGTTTCACCTTTGGTGCTTCCTCACGAGGATCTACACCGAGAATGTATCCGGCTGTGCGATGCAGTCCAACCTGACGGAAGTCAATAGGCTGGCAGGTCTTGTCCCCTCTGAAGAACAGTCCCATGCGGTATGTGGCATAAGGATTCTGGAACTGCGGCTTGCTGTCCGGAAGCGGTGTGAAGATGATGCCAGGATACTGTCCGGCAAAGACCTCCGCAAGAGGTTTCGCAAGGGTGAACTCCGTGGCACATTTGTGCTTTTCCGCAAAACGTACCGCATAAGTCATCCATCCCACTATGTCGCCAATAGTTCCTACGGGGAAATTGACCTGTACGTGGCGGTTTTCAAGATTGAGTGTGTGATTCAGAACCGGCTCTGCCTGTCCGCGTACCCATACCTTTATGCGGAACTGAACATAGTACTTCTTTGTGGAAAGAACCCAACCCTCATCTGTATCACAGGCGAAGATTATATTGTCGCTTTCCGCATCTTCAAGCTGTACATGCCACTGTCCCTTTGGAAGAAGTACACGGGCGCCGTCGTTGAAGTCAAACTTTATTCCCATTGGGCCTTCCTGCGTAGGAATCGGCGGAACAGGAACAAGGAATGGATTGTATGGCTTTGCCGGCTTTACCGAGGTATTGCCAGCGGCTGTCACATCGGTAGGCTTGACCGCCTGCGAATTGACAGTGGCAACTCCCTGCGGAGCAGCACCTGACGGGGCTGGCTGAGCCTGCTGTGAGGCATTCTGGGCAGGAACGGGATTCCGAACTGCCGTCTGCTGTGCCGCAGGCTGTCCCGCCTGCGGTGGAAGTCCGCCCTGAGCGGGCTGACCGTTGTTTGTCTGAATATTTGAATTGTTGTTTTCCATAACACTAAAAAAATGGCAACACTAGCCGCCACATAAAAGATTATATTTATTATTTTAGCATTTAAAGTAGTATTATCCGAAATGTCCTAATTTTCTTTCGTCATTGCTGTGGAATGAAATGACGATATTAAGGGTTTTCCTCAATTGCTCATTGCTCACTGCTAATTGCTAATTTTCTTGATCTGCCTGAAACTTGATATCGCCTCGGCAAAACGCTGTATGACATCGGAATACATGTAGAAGCCATCCTCGTTCTGCGGAAGATTCTGCAATATTACCGGATAAACCGAGGGCGGATTTTGCAGGGAAAGCGTCTCCCTGCCGCGTATCTGCCTTACATTCTGGTAAACCATGTCAACGGAGGCATATTCCTTTCCGTCATTGCCCATCCATTTGGCAATCATCAGCTTGCCACCTATAGGCACGACAGTCTCCACCGCGTCTGGCAGCGACAATGTCTCCGCATTCAGGGCAGCCATTACCGAGGCAATTGTTGAATCATGTCCGCATACAAAAGAGAATCTGCGTTTTGAATCAGACAGTTCCCTTGCAAGCAGCCTGATCATGGGATTTGAAATATTGACAGCCACGGCCGGTGTGCGTACAAGCATTGATCCGTAATGACTGCTTATGCGGCCTATGGATTGCCATTCCTCAAATGACAAACTGTGTCCGAAGGCAGCCTTGCTGTCATCAGTTTCCTCATAATACTGCAAGACAAGGGCATCCGCGGCCTGTACGGCGGAAGTGATTGTCCCCCTCATTGAAGCACCTTTCCCCTTTTCAAGCCTTATTACGGTGTCATTGGCAGTAAAATGGGCATTCTTTTCCCCGGCGGAGACTGACTGGTTGTAATCCAATGCCTTTTCAAGAGCGGCAAAACCCTCATTAAGACGGTAATCCCTGCCTTCAAGCATATCCTTTCCGCCTATAAGGTCAAACTGCTGCCTTACAAGTGTTTCATAGTTCCTGCCTGCGAAATCAAGGTTGAGGCTGAATGTCGGTGTAAATTCCCCCACCTTCCTATGCTCAATGCGGACATTGGCAACAGGCAACATTCCGCTTGAGAAATACTGTGCCGTGGCTATAGTCCTCTGTTTTGAATTTGCCAGAAACAGAACCTCGCCTCGTTTAGGCACATAATTTTCCGGCATGAAGCCCTCGCTTGCAAGCCATTTGCGGAAAAACTGCCCCATCATGGTCTCCATCTGGCCGCCAAGCACGGAAAGTTCAGTAGGCTCCGAGGTCCATTTGAACCATTCATGCGGAGTCACCCTGTCAAGGACACCGCCTGTCGCAGTCATTGGCGCCCTTATGTTGTGTCGGCTCAGAATGACGATTTTCTGCAACCTGTACCTGTCATGTGGCTGTCCTGGCTGCCACGCATACAGATTGCCGCAGAAAATGACGGAGGAAATCAGGAAAATGAATATGTTTGATAATATTTTTTTCATAATGCTGAAAGCCCGGCGTTTCCACCGGGCTTGTTTGTCGTATTGATTACAGCCTGCCGTAATATGCGTCCAGATAAATCTGCCTTATCTGGTCTATTAGCGGATAAGCCGGATTCGCCCCAGTACACTGGTCGTCAAAGGCCAGCAATGAAAGCTCGTCCAGATTGGCAAGGAACTTGTCTTCCGGAACACCGTAATCCTTTATTGATGCCGGCAGATCCAGTGTCTTTTTAAGCTCCGCAATGGCGTGAATAAGCCTTTCAACCTTCTCATCGTCATTTTTACCTCCAAGCTGCAACTCGTCGGCAATCTGGCCGTATTTTTCCTTAGCCCTAGGATACTTGTAATGCGGGAATATGGCCTGTTTCCTCGGCGTGTCCGTCGCATTGAACTTGATTATGTTAAGGAACAGCAGGGCGTTTGCCAGTCCGTGAGGAATGTTGTACATCGCTCCCAGCTTATGAGCCATTGAATGACATAATCCTAGGAATGCGTTTGCAAATGCCATGCCCGCTATTGTAGCGGCGTAGTGCATTTTTTCCCTTGCGAGAGGATCTCTTGCTCCTTCCTTGTATGAACGTGGAAGATAGCGGAAAACAAGCTTTATTGCCTCCAGGGCATTGGAATTTGTGAAATTCGTAGCCATTACGGAAACATAAGCCTCCACGGAATGTACGAGAGCGTCAAATCCGGAAAATGCCGTAAGTCCCTTTGGCATATTGTCCACGAAATTCGGGTCAATGATTGCCATGTCCGGAGTGAGGGCATAATCCGCAAGAGCGTATTTCACATGTGTCTTGTCGTCGGTAATGATTGAGAAAGGAGTCACCTCGCTGCCTGTTCCAGACGTGGTAGGAATGGCAACCATCATGGCCTTTTTGCCAAGATCGGGAATGACGCATATTCTCTTGCGTATATCCATAAACCTCATGGAAATTTCCGAGAAGTCCACGTCGGGGCATTCATACATAAGCCAGAGAATCTTGGCAGCATCCATTGGAGAACCGCCACCCAGGGCGATTATCACGTCGGGCTGATAATGCTTCACCATAGTAAGTGCCTCGTGTATGGTGGAAAGCGTCGGGTCAGGCTTGACGTCAAAGAATATCTGATAGTCAACCTTTATTTCCTCAAGCACGTCGGTGATGGCATAAGCCGTGCCACTGTCAAACATATACCTGTCGGTGACGATGAACGCGCGTTTCTTTCCTTGAAGCTCGCGCAATGCCAGGTCCACAGCCCCCCTCTTGAAGTAGATTTTCGGCGGAACTTTGAACCAAAGCATGTTTTCCCTCCTTTCCGCTACGGTTTTGTAATTAAGCAGATGCTTGACACCTATGTTCTCGCTGACGGAGTTTCCTCCCCAGCTGCCGCATCCCAGGGTAAGGGACGGCTCCAGACGGAAATTGTACAGGTCTCCTATGCCACCCTGAGACGACGGAGTGTTTATCAGCAGCCTGCCAGTAGGGAGTTTTGTGGAAAAATAGTTTATTCTGTCCTGTATGCGTGTGTCGGTGTAAAGAACGGCGGTATGTCCTGCTCCGCCTATTAAGACGAGGTCATGAGCCATGTTTACCGCCGTCTCAAAGTTGTCGGCCTTGTAAAGTGCAAGCACAGGAGAAAGCTTCTCATGTGAGAACGGATCAGCCCTGTCTATGGCATGACATTCCGCTATAAGTACCTTTGCGGTTTCCGGCACATTTATGCCTGCCATTTTCGCTATCACCGGGGCAGGCTGACCTACGATTTTCGGATTGACGCTTCCAGCAGGGGTAAGGATTATACCGGACAGTTTTTTCTTCTCTTCGGTGGAAAGAATATACGCATCCCTGTACAGGAATTCCTTTTTCACCGCGTCATAAATATCTTTGACTACCACGACGGACTGTTCGGAGGCACATATCATGCCATTGTCAAATGTCTTTGATATTATCACTGAGGAAACGGCCATCTTTATGTCGGCTGTCTCGTCTATTACCGCGGGAACATTGCCAGGGCCTACGCCCAATGCCGGCTTGCCGCTGGAATATGCCGCCTTTACCATTCCTGGTCCGCCTGTGGCAAGAATGGCATCAATGTGCGGATGCTTCATCAGCAATGCGGAAAGCTCCACGGTAGGCTCGTCTATCCAGCCTATTATGCCTTCCGGCGCTCCTGCCGCGACCGCCGCGTCAAGTACAAGTTTTGCCGCCGCTATCGTGCTTTTCCTTGCCCTCGGATGCGGGGAGAATATTATTGCATTTCTCGTCTTGATCGCAATCAGGGACTTGAAAATTGCCGTTGATGTAGGATTCGTGGTCGGCACAATTCCTGCCAGAACGCCGAGAGGCTCTGCGACTATCTTTATTCCGTTTGTCCTGTCCTCGAAGACAATTCCGCATGTCCTTACATTTTTATGCTTGTTGTAAATATACTCGGAGGCGAAATGGTTTTTGATTATCTTGTCTTCCATTACGCCCATTCCCGTTTCCTCCCTGGCCATCTTGGCAAGGGGAATCCTGGCCTTGTTGGCGGCCACTGCTGCCGCCCTGAAAATATGGTCAATCTTGTCCTGTGGGAAGGATGCGAAAACCTGCTGTGCCTTCTTGACCTTGTTGATAAGTTCCTCTAGTGTATCAGGGTTGTTTACCGAAATATAGCCCTGATCCTGTTCTTCTGCCTTTACAGGCAATGCCTTATTTTCTGTTTTCTTCATTTAGGATATTACTCTCCAAAAATCTTAGTCTGCCCTGTTCCTTGCGGCTTCGCCGTCAAGATAATTCATTGCTCCGCTGGAATTTGCACGTACATTGCTTATCGCCTGCTGTTTTTTTACCGCAGGATCTTCCTGCTGCTGAACAACAACTGTCTGAGTACAGGCGGCAATTGTGCCTAGAATCATTGCTGCAATCACAAACTGAATAGCTTTTCTCATAATCAGCTCCTTTTGCATATTTCAAGTCTGCCAAAAAGGCAAAATCATTTATATTTATTATAACAATTTAAAAGACAAAATCGCTCACACAAAACACAATTTTGCAAAATGCGGACTTTGGACTTTACAAAACGCGGAAAGATCCTACTTTGCAATCGAGCATCAAATCCTAATTTTCTCGGTGAAAAATTTATTTTCTGCTATTCAATAAGACATCAATAAACTGTAATGCTATATATTTAAGATTACCGTTCATTTTGTCAAGCAAAGGTTCGCAGCGACGCTCTACCTGTTCATAAGACATCTTTTTCCCTTTTGACATTTCCATTCCAATTGAATAGATCAAGGCTTCAAAAGGCTCAAAAGCCTTCCTGTCCGCTTTTGACAAAGATTCAACCATTTTTTTTATTTCATTTATTCCCATATTTTCCTCCCTGATACTATAATCAGGACTTATACTACAACATATACATAATACAAAAATTTACACAATAGGGCTGCGAACAACCTGTCATGGGCCATAAAAAACTATTTCCTCACAATTATGGCAGCGTTCCATCATTGTTTCAATCCTGGGAACAAAACGGCGGTAAAAATCCATCGCAACCCAGGCTTGTTTCCTTATTTCCGCAAGTCTTTCCTGTCTTTCTGCCTCATTTTTCGGTCCTATGATTTTACGAATGTCACAAGCAGGAATATCCTTGTTTTCAAATATAAACGCCTTTTTAAGACCATCCAATTCCGGATTGTCATAATCGGTTTCAAGCATATTTAGAGCATCCTTTATGTCTTTAAGCACAAGACGCATTGATTCTGCCGTAAATCCATTTACACCATACCAGTCAAAAGGCCTTTTGCCTACTTCATATCCATCCCATCTCTTCGGTTTGTTTGTTCTCAGGCCTGGGTCATGGTATTTGTGAAAGAAGTACATAAGATATTCTTCAAAATCGTACATATCAATGCTTATAAGCTCTGACCAGGATTCATCTTCCGCCCCTGCGGCATAAGGAACAATCTCAAAAACACTGCCAGGATCATGTCCCTCCAAAATGTAGGCCTGATCTATATTTATCGCTACATTATAGTATTCTTCCGCCGGGACAGATAAGTAATCTTCCCTATCATGCTGTTTAACAGATTTTATTCCGAAACTGAATTCTGAACAATTGCCTGAGATGCTAAAATTACAGGTAATGGCAGCATAAAAATCCGATGGGACACCGTCTTTTTCAAGAGTGAGGGCAAAAGCGTCTCATTGTGAACAGTGTCAGGATCTAATACAAATCGTTCAACATGGCCTGAAAAATGACATTCCTTTCAACATTCTGAAAAAATATTCAGAGTGAAAGTTTGAATGATTAAGTCCTTCCGAGCAATACGGTAAAATCTGATTTGACGCTACAAGTACTGCCTTGCTGAACTTGCTGTTCATAAATTCCAATGTTGATCCGTCATCAAAAAAAAACACCACTGGCTCATAAATGTCCGCTGCAAGCGGCAATCTTTTTGACGAGCCTGAAACCCTGCCTGTAAAAATATCCTCTTCGGAAAAGCCCTCTTTTTTCAAACCTTCCACAATAAGGGAAATATCATAAGGTCTGAAATTGTTCGCCATGCCTATTACATGCACGGCAGAGATTGTCTTTCCAGGAATGTCGAATTGTCTTAACACCTGTTCAATTTCCGATGCGTTCTTACATTCAATGGGATTCCACTTGTGCAGGCTGAATTTTTCCATGCTGAAACATACTCAGCATGATGAACAAAGTGAAATATTCGGCTTGACAAAATATCTGCCGCTGTACAACTGCTACAGCGGCAGACCTTCTACCTGTAAGCCGTTTCCAGGAAGGGCTATTCCTGTATGCTTACGTTCACCCTACGGAAGCACTGGCTGTCCTCGCAGTTCACATCATCATCGAATATGCCGCTACCTGCCTCGCTGTCGCCATATCCGCGTATCTCTATCTTGTCGCCAGGAATGCCTTTTGACTTCAGATAGTCAGCTACGGCCTTCGCCCTCTCCCTTGAAAGACGTGGGTTCTTCCTCGTCTCATTGTTCGCGTCTGACGAATATCCTTCCACAAGGATGGAGCTCGTGCCGTCACTCAGCTTGTACAGCCTCACGAAGCTGTCCAGTATCCTCCTGTAGTACGGCAGCAGCTCGCTCTGCTCCTTCTTGAACAGCACACCGGCAGATGGGACTATCAGGAACTCCCTTCCCATGCCGTATTTCTTTATGTGAGCTTCCTGTCTGGAATAGTCCTCGCTTATCAGCTCCGTGACTGGGTCATCGGGCAGAGGATTTATCGCCTTCGGACGGGCTCCATCGGGAAGCATTCCCATTGCCTTCTTGCCTGACGCTTCAGTCGTCATCTCCGAGACAGGGGACTGCTTATTCCTGCTGCTTCCAAACATGAGCCTTATGCCGGCATCACCGCCATAGCTCTTGACCTTGTCCCCCTTCTCCATGCTTCCGGCTATATGGAAGTAGAGATTCCTCGTCAGCTGTATGTTGAGTCCGGCTCGGCCCTCTATCGTCTCGCCCTTCAGTGACGACTTAGTTGTCGCTCCGCCATAGTAGACATCCTCCTCGCCAAGGAACTCCTTCCTGTACGACACCTCGGCAAACGGCTCAGTCCTCAGACCACTGCTGCGCGAGTACACGTATGACAGCTGCAACGTGCCTATGCCGGACAGGTATTCGGCTCCGCTGAAGGAAAGCTCCCCTGTGCCGTTCTCAACCTCGGCACTGTCCTTCTCCGTTCTCATGTACTGTGCTTCAGCCTTTGGCTCAAGCTTCCAGCCAAGATCATCATCGGTCTTGAGGGCAAACCCTATCTCGGCGCTGCCCGCTATCATCTTGCGTTCGGGCTTGAACCTAAGCTCCGTACCAGACACGGAATAGTTCGTCATGTCAAACCTGGTCTGGAATCCGCGCACGGTAAGGTCCATGAAGAACCCACTGCCATGCGTGTACGTCATATAGGCACCTGCGGTGAATCCTTCTCCCTCGCCCTTGTTGTAGTTCTCGGACTTCCTGTCATCATTCCTTATTCCGGAAGTCTTCATATAGCCGCCCATCAGGCCGAGATAGAGGTCGTGGCCCTCTCCGGACATGTCCCAGTCATACCCGGCCTCGGTGCCGCCTATGTTCATGTCGGTGTCGACAAGATCTGTCACAGTAAGGCTCTTGTAATAGCCTCGGGCCCATATACCCTGTCCACGACCTTCGGGGTTCATCGTCCTGAGATCGCCCAGCCTCTTGTCCAGGGAGTTCATTCCGGCCTGCACCGCCACGACGTTCATTACGGGAATGTTCGCTATCGTCTTGAACACCTCGGTCTCCTGCTGCGTGCTGCGCAGGTAGTAGTCCTCGGTCTCCTCTCCGGATATGCTTCCCTTGTTCAGGACATACTCATATCCGCCCTCGTCCCATTTGCCACCTACAAGGTCAAAAGTGCCGTCTATAGCCGCCCCGGCCTCGTAGTCCACAAGCTTCAGCTCGTCCCCGGTTATCTCCGAGGCCCCGCTGCCCTCGTTCGTCAGGCTGAGCAGGAATGCCCCGTTCTGCGATTCAGTTATCCGCAGCTGGTCGCCAGTCTTTTCAGCAAGGTCCACGCTCATCTCTATGGTACCGCCGGTACCGCTAAGATTCGGGACCGTTATCGTAATTGGTACAAATGCTGGATTGTTGCCCATGGGGACATTCAGTCTCGGATTGTTGGTCTGTGTTGCCAGGGAGCTGAAGGACGCGCCGCGTCTGAAGGATATGATTCCACCCTCATTGAGAACCGTGTTCCCAAGCAGCGTGTTGTCCCCGTACAGGCTGACCCGGCCGCCGGAATTGACCGTCGTGTTCCCAACCGTGCCGCCGGACTGTACGTTCTGCGTGCCGCCATTGTCTATGACGATATTTTCCGCAACGGCTCCAGAACGGATCTCCTGTACGCCCGACGATATGCCGGTATCACCGGCCGTTCCGCCGGACATAACTATCTGTACGCCGCCGTTTATAGCCGTGTCTTCCGCAGTAGCTCCGGAGGACACCACCTGCCAGCCGCCGGAAACCTGCGTGCCGCTTGCAGTTCCACCGGAAAGGACATTCTGTACACCTTCCTCATTCACCGTGGCCGAAACCGCGCTTCCGCCTTCCCCGATCTCCTGCAGGCCGTTCTCGTTGATCTCGGTATTCTCCGCCACACCGCCGGACAACACGTTCTGCGTGCCGCCATCATTGATCACCGTCGTTGACGCGAGGCCGCCCTCACTGACATTCTGTGTCGCTGATCCGTTGAGCACCGTGCCACTTGCCACACCCTGAAGTTCCTGTGTGCCTGATGACACGACAGCGTCTATCGCCGTTCCGCCGGAAAGCACTGTCTGCGTTCCACCGTTTATAGCCGTATCTTCAGCAGTAGCTCCGGAGGACACCACCTGCCAGCCGCCGGACACCTGCGTGCCGCTTGCAACACCGCCGGACTGTATGTTCTGTATTCCGTCATAGTTCACCACGGCATTGCTCGCTATACCGCTCTCATATATGGTCTGCACGCCGCCGGAATTGACGGTCGTACCGCTTGCCACGCCACCGCTCACGTTCTGTACGCCGTTGTCATTTATTGTTGCGGATGTCGCAGTTCCACCGGAAAGAACGTTCTGCGTGCCGCCATCATTGATCACCGTCGTTGACGCGAGGCCGCCCTCGCTGACATTCTGTGTCGCCGATCCGTTGAGCACCGTGCCACTTGCCACACCCTGAAGTTCCTGTGTGCCTGATGACACGACAGCGTCTATCGCCGTTCCGCCGGAAAGCACTGTCTGCGTTCCACCGTTTATAGCCGTATCTTCAGCAGTAGCTCCGGAGGACACCACCTGCCAGCCGCCGGACACCTGCGTGCCGCTTGCAACACCGCCGGACTGTATGTTCTGTATTCCGTCATAGTTCACCACGGCATTGCTCGCTATACCGCTCTCATATATGGTCTGCACGCCGCCGGAATTGACGGTCGTACCGCTTGCCACGCCACCGCTCACGTTCTGTACGCCGCCATCATTGATTACCGTAGTTGACGCGAGGCCGCCCTCGCTGACATTCTGTGTACCACCACTATTAACCGACGTGTTTTCTGCCGTACCACCTGCAGAAACTATCTGTACACCACCTTCATTAACCTGTGTATCGCTAGTAAGACCGCCAGAAGAAACAATCTGTGTACCTGATGAATTTATGTTGGCTGAGTAAACAGTTCCGCTTTCCGTTATAACCTGCTCACCGCCAGAATTGATTATGACATCGCTTGCTACGCCACCACTGCTGATTTCCTGATGGCCGGAAATATAGGCATTGCTTACAAATCCGCCCTCTGCCACCACCTGCGAACCGCCTGCGGCTATCTCATATCCCCATGCAGATCCTCCGGCTGATACAAACTGCCAGCCACCGCTGTTGATGTTTGTATTGCTTGCGATACCGCTGGACAATATATACTGGGAACCGCCAGAGTTGATCGTAGTATCCAGGGCCAGTCCGCCGGATGATATCCTCTGTACGCCCTGATCGTTAATGACCGTTGATACGGCAGAGCCGCTGTCCGTTATGGTCTGTACGCCGCCACTGTTCACCGTGGTGTTGTTCGCCACGCCGCCACTGCTCACGTTCTGCCAGCCGCCGGAATTGAGAATGAAGTTTTCCGCTACGCCGCTTATAAGGCTGAATCCGGGAATTCCATCTACCTGATGGTTTCCTGTTATGTATGTGGTATCTCCACCTTTAACTTCGGCATTTATGTTAGCGCCCTCATGCCAGCCTATGCCTGTAGCAGAGCCTCCGGCAGACACATTCAAAGTGCCGCTTATCAGGAATGTCGTTTCCGTTTTGCCGCCATTCTCAATGTTGACAACACCACCGCTGACCTGCGTAGATCTGGCACTGCCGCCACTGCTGACATTCTGGATTCCGCTCTCATAAATTATTGCGGATGTGGCACTGCCTCCATTACTTACATTCTGAACACCGCCACTGCTCACATAAGTTCCAGCTGCACGTCCACCGCTATTCACGTTTTGTATTCCGCCTTCGCTTATGTATGTAAACGTAGTGCTACCACCGTCGTCTACATTCTGTGTCCCACCTTTGAGAGTTGTAGACTTCGCACTGCCACCAGACATTACGTTCTGCTCCGCTCCAGCAAAGACAGAAGTCTTGCTGGCCAGGCCGCCATATATATCCATGCTGCCGCTACTTACAGCTGTACTTACTACCGTTCCACCACTGACATTGACAGTACCGCCGTTGACTTCTGCATAATTTGCTGCTCCACCTTCATATACTATCAGCACCGCTTCGGAATTGACGGTTGTACTGTTCGCCGTGCCGCCTTCAAGCACGTTCTGGACTCCGCCCACATTTACCGTTGCGTCTGTAGCTATGCCACCGGATGATACATTCTGCGTGCCGCCATCTTCAACAGTCGTGCTTGTAGCAAGGCCGCTTTCAAGTATGTGCTGTATGCCACCGGAAATAATCTGGCCTTCTGTGTCTATTCCGCCTTCTAAAATAAACTGCTCGCCGGAGATTATCATTCCGCTGGTATCTCCGCCGCTTGACACTATTTGGCTGCCTCCTGTCTCTATAACGGTATTGCTTACTGTGCCGCCATCCTCAACAGTCTGCAATGCTCCTTCATTTATGATATTGTTCACTGCAGAGCCGCCGCTTGACACAACCTGCCAGCCGCCGATATTGATTGTAGTGTCGCTGGCTATGCCTCTTGCTAAAATATACTGATAGCCGTTGCTATTTATGATTGTTCCAAAAGCTGTTCCGCTTGCCGATATTATCTGAGAACCACCTTCATTTATTGTCGCAATAAATGATTTGCCACCGGATCCTATTATTTGGCTGCCGCCAGAATTGACAACAGTATTGCTGGCAGATCCCATATAGTTTATCCTCTGAGAACCACCTTCATTTATAACTGTATCTGTTGCCAAAGCACTAGAGTTCAGGTACTGATATCCTCCGTTCAGTGTTGCTGAGTAAATTCTCGCACTAGCATCTATGGCCAGCACCCCTCCTGTATTCACACTGATGTTGCTGCCTACCGCTCCGTAGGATATGGACAGGGTACCTCCGTTAAGAACTGTTCCGGACACTGTACCCCTTGATGACACTATCTGAGAACCAAAGCTGTTTACAACCGTATCAACAGCTCTCCCGCCCCAAAGAACCTGGGAACCACCTGAATTAACTATAGTGGCACTGGCTACGCCTCCTGACACCCTCTGCATTCCCCAGTTCTCAACCACAGTGGATATTGTTGTACCACCTTGCACTGACTGCCACCCACTGCTGTGTATTACAGTGTCGCTGGTTATGCCTCCAGTATAAGCGTATTCTATTCCACCACTGTTTATTATGGTGTTGCTGGCAACGCCAGTGGAAATGACATACTGGCTGCCGCTAGCAGCAATAACAGCACCTATGGCTGTTCCTCCTGACATCACGGCCTGATACCCATGCCCACCGACGTATGCGGAATGAGTCACGCCACCTGACGACACTGTCTGAGAGCCGTATCCATAAACGCTTGTGTAATCCGCCACACCGCCATCATATACATGAAGATGGGCATAATATTGCAGATTTGCTGAGACAGCCGAACCATATACACCTACAAGGGCATTTGAACTATAAGTGGCACTGGCCACAGGTCTGTTAGCAAGACCTCCAATAGACACTATCTGGGAACCTCCTGGCCTTATGTACGTGTCATTGGCAATTCCGTCTGACAAAACAAACTGGAGTCCGGCAAAATTGAGTGTGGCATTATTGGCTACGCCACCTGACAATACAACCTGTGACCCTCCATTGTTAACCTGTGTGGACGTTGCCAAGCCACCTGCGGAAACATTCTGGATTCCGCCGTTGCTTATAACTGCCTGGTAAGCAAGGCCGGAATTTGATATGTTCTGTGTGCCGCCGCCGGCAAGACGCGTGTTGCTCGCAACGCCGCCGGACGATACGTTCTGCCATGCCCCGTTGTTGATATAGAAATTGTCCGCTACACCGTTCTGCAGCAAGAAATATGTGCTGTCCGCATTTCTGCCGGAGGCAAAAGTGGCAGAATCTTCTCCGATTACCACAACATTGATATTTCCGCCTGTGCTTTGTATGGCATTGCTTATGTTTGCGCCGGACAGTATGTTCAGCACGCCGCCGGATTTAACCTTCGTGTCAATGGCTAAACCGCCGTCAGATACGGTCTGCACCGCTCCTGCCCCTACGATAGTTGAAGTTGTCACGCCTTCCGCAAGCACTATCTGCGAGCCGTCGGCATCAACGTTTGTATACTTTACAACACCTCCGCCGGAGACTACCTGAACGCCTGTTATACCGGCATTACTGACAAAACCATAATCAGCTACTACTTGGCTTCCGCCTTCATTAATGGTAAATCCTATTACTGAACCATAATTAGAGACAATCTGCAAGCCGCCGGAATTGACCACGGTATCCCTGGCTAAGCCGCTGCTCATTATTATTTGAGTTCCGCCTTCATTGATGGTTATGTTAAAATCTTTAGCATAGGCAGATACAATTTCCGTCCCTCCGGAGTTTATCACAGCACTGACTGCAGACCCATAAGAAGCAACATACAAATATGCACCTGATTCCACTTGTGTGTTATCTGCCCGGCCGCTGGAAGATACAGTAAGTTTTCCCCCGTCAGATACCACTGTATCGCTGGCTACGCCTTCAGCATAAACATACATTGAACCGCCGCTGTTTATGGTCGCATTTTTGACTAATCCGCCATAAGAAATAGATATGCCGCCACCGCTATTGACTATTGTTTCGCTAGCTAAGCCACCGGAGTTTACCTGTTGCCATCCTTCAGCTATTGTGCTAATTGCAACGCCATAGTTGCCATTGCGTCCGAACAAATGCTGCGTTCCGGCGTAGTTAATGGAAGTGTACATCGCCAAGCCGCCCTCTGCGACAGCCTGAGATCCATTACTGTTTATAACTGTCCTGCTGGCTACGCCGCCGTTTGAAACAAACTGCGCTCCAAACCTATTTAAAACTGTATCGCTGGCTACGCCGCCGTTATAAATGCCCTGATTGCCGCCAGAATTGGCTATTGTGCCGTATGTTATTCCGCCGGCATATACATATTCCACGCCGCCGCTGTTTAAATTGGTAGAATGTGCAACTGCGCCGCTATTGATGTACTGGGAGGCATAATAACTAAGATTGGTAAAATCTGCAACACCGCCAGATGACACATGCTGATACCCGTAATAATGCAAGTTTGCGGACACAGCTGACCCGAAAACATGCAGATGTATGTCTGTGGCAGCATTGCTTGTTCCGCTGGCTACGCCGCCATAAGAAACAATCTGATAACCGCTATTGCTTATAACTGTATGATTTGCAGTACCTCCGGACAACACAAACTGGCTGCCTCTGTACATAATTGTAGTGTCATTTGCTATTCCTCCATCAGAAAGGATCTGGGAAGCCCCGCTGGACACCGTAGTTGAGTTTGCTATGCCGCTATCAATAACATACTGTCTTGCTCCATTCAACATCAGCGTGCCGTTAACGACACCGCCAGCCTGAACATTCTGGACGCCGCCGTTGCTTATTACGCCTGATAATGCAAGGCCGTCTTCTGTTATGTTTTGTGTAGCGCCCGAAGTTATCTGAGTTCCTGTTGCCGAACCAGCGGACGCAACTTCCTGTGTGCCACCTGTCAATAATGTCCCATTTGCTATGCCGCCATAAACATATTGGGTTGCTCCAGGATTTACAACAATTCCATCAGCAGTACCGCCAGACATGACCCTCATCCAGCCAGAATCATTCAGCAAGAAACCTGTCGCACTGCCGTTTTCAAGGAGGAATCCTGCACCGGACTGATTTGTTCCTGCCACATAAGTTCCGTCTTCAGCTGCTCCAAATTCTACGTTTATGTTCGCACCACTCTGCTGTACTGTTCCTGACACATACGCGCCAGCATATACATTCTGTACACCCCCGCTGTTTACGTTTGCGTCCGTCGCACTGCCGCCGCTTGAAACATTCTGTGTGCCGCCTGCCTCTATTTCTGTTGTTGTGGCAATACCTTCTTCAAGTATGTGCTGTATTCCGCCGGATACTATTGTGGCCTCAGTGTCTGTCGCACCGTCTGATACAAACTGCTCGCCGGAAATTATCATTCCGCTGGTCTCGCCGCCGCTGGATATTATCTGGCTTCCACCGCTTCCGATCACGGTATTGCTTACAACGCCGCCCTCTTCCACGGTCTGAAGAGCTCCCTCGTTTATAATGTTGTTTATTGCGGATCCGCCATCTGCGACATACTGCCAGCCGCCGATATTGATTGTAGTGTCGCTAACTACGCCTCCATATACTATATATTGAGATCCAGCAGAATTGATAATAGTTGATACAGCTAATCCATTTCTGCCAATAATCTGACTACCTCCACTATTTATAACAGTGTCACTAGCAACACCACCACTGCTAACATGCATAATTCCATTTTCATTAATAACAAAATTTTTTGCTAATCCAGAGGATAACAATAATTGTGAACCGTACTGGTTAATTCCACTTATATAAGTTGAAACTCCTTTGCTAGTCCTCTCAACACCTGGATTAATATTTCCCCCTGAATTCTGTATAATATTTACAGCAGATGCTCCTCCACTAATGCTTATTTTCCCACCACTATTCACAATTACGCCATTAGCAGAACCTGTATTTATATACATCGAACCATTGTTTAAGGTAGTACTATAAACAGTTCCACCAGATATATATATATATCCACTATCATTTACTTCTGTATTACTTGCAACACCACCATTTTTTACAGTAAGAGAATGATATAAACCGTATATAACAAAGTTGTTTGCAATGCCATTTGATAATGTAAGTGGATCGCCATACTGATTTGTTCCAGAGATATAAGTTCTATTATCTCCTCCTAACACTTCTGTTCCAACTGTTCCACCGCTATTTTGAATAATATTAATAGCAGACCCTCCGCTACTTACAAAGACATTACCTTCATTATTTACTACAAAATTGTTTGCAACACCATTCGAAAATGTAAATGCTGTTCCATATTGATTTATTCCAGAAACATAAGCACGATTATTCCCATAAATTACAGAGATATTAATATTTCCACCGCTATTCTGAATCACATTGATTGCTGAGCCGCTATATACACCAATAGTTCCCCCACTATTAACAATTGTGCTGTTAGCGATTCCTCCTTGAAGCCACTGATATCCGCGATAATTTAACTCTGTATTATTTGCAACACCTCCACTGAATACCCACTGTCTTCCTTCATTCACAGCTATTGTATTATTTGCAACACCTCCACTACGCACCTGCTGACTACCTCTATTATTAAGAATAAAGTTGTTAGCAATGCCATTTGATAGTGTAAAAGCAGTACCATACTGATTGATTCCCGAAACAAAAGCAAGACCATTGCTAATACTTACTTCAGCATCAACATCGCCTCCGCTCTGAACAATTCCAATTGCTGATCCACCATTGCTTATAAATTGTATGCCTCCACTGTATAATAAAACACCGTTTGCAATTCCACCATTACTTACAATTTGACTGCCACCGCTACTTATAATGGTATTATTAGCAATACCACCATTACCAACGATATGACTACCGCTATCAGTAATGACAAAATTTTCGGCTACGCCATTTGACAAAATAAATGAACTACCATTTTGATTTATTCCGCTGACATAGGTGTTAGAATCATTTGCAGCAATGAGAACATTAACATTTCCTCCATTTTGTATTACATTGACTGCACTACCACCACTGCTTACTGATAAATATCCTCCGCTGTTGATTACAAAATTGTTTGCTATTCCATTAGATAGATAGAAAGGATTACCAAATTCATTAGTGCCACTAATATACGTATCTTCATCACTAGAAATAATATCAACAACAATGTTTCCGCCGCTTTGTATTGTCCCTAATGCTGAACCACCACTATTTATAATTTGGCTACCGCCACTTTTGACAATCGCATTAAGTGCAATTCCTCCAGAATTAATCTCTTGACTGCCATTAATTCTATTGTTGTAAAACTTGCAAGACCCCCTTCTTGTACACATTCCACACCACTGTCTGATATTATAGTTTCTTTTCCAATACCCCCACTGCTAATAATTTGGGAAGCTCCATTTTTTACTATATTTTTACTAGCTATCCCATTCTCATAAACATATACATAATTGTCCCAACTATTAATAAAAGTCTCATATGAAAGTCCCCCTGAATATATGTGCTGTTCCCCCATCATGCCATTAAAAAAAGTATTACTTGCGACAGCTCCACTATATACATTCTGTCGCATCATATCTCCATTTATTATTGTACTTATTGATATTCCGCCATCTCTTATATTTTGATTTCCTTCAAAACCATTCATTAGAGTACTAATAGCAATTCCTCCAGAATATACATTCTGATATGCCATAAAACCAGAAACAAATGTAATGCTAGCTAAACCGCCGCTACTGATATTTTGAACACTTTCATCATTTATAGTTGTAGATATTGCTGTTCCATATACTGTAAGAGTTTCTTCGTTTAAAACTATATTTGAAACAGTTTCACCAGCTGATACTGTTAAGGCATACGCAGGGAGTTCAAAATTGTTGGCAAGCATTATGCCCATGGTGGCTGTATACACCATTTTCTTTCCGCCGTCTATGATTACACGACTTGCGGCATTATAAAGCGCGCCGTGAGACGCGCTGCTGTAAACTGTTTCGCTGACTACATACCCGCTGCTGAAATAATAGCCGCAGGAAGGCTGGCAAAGATTAACGCTGGAGTTATTTTTTTTCATAAAATGGTCCTAGGAACTGATACAACGACAAATAAAGATGTTGAACTATATGTCAAAGTAGATTTTACGCAATTAATAGTCTTATTTTATGAAAAAAAAATAAACTATGCAATAATTTTTTTGTTATAGGAAAGCATGAAAAAACGGCAGTTTTTTGCTGCCGTTTTTTCATTCCACAATTGATCATTACTTATTGCTAATTGCAATTGAAAAGCCCCTGCCTTTCGGCAAGGGCTTTTTTTGAAACTTCGCAATTGCTAACTGAATTAAGATTTCCGACTGAAATTTTAATTCTCCAGTTTTGCCTCTTTCAGTGTGAGGAACAGCTTGTCGCGGCGATCCAATGCCTTGGCTGCCTTGTCGCCGGAATAGTCGTAAAAGCCTTTGCCGGTCTTTACGCCGAGATTCTTTTCCTCAACCAGCTGCTTGAACAGGCCGTAAGGCTTTTTCGCATCGGAAAGGTCTTCCCAGAGATAGTCCGCCACATGGTAGAACGTGTCAAGACCGCCAAAGTCAACAACCTCAAAAGGCCCTATGCACGCATAACGGAAACCGAGCGCGTATTTCATGCACCTGTCTATGTCTTCCGCCGTGCCGATTCCGTTTTCAAGCATATACACACATTCGCGCATAACGGCGAGCTGTATGCGGTTGGCAATGAATCCGGGAACATCCTTGTTAACCTTTATCGGCTTTTTGCCAATCTTAAGGGAGATGTCATAAATTATGTCCGCTGTCTTGTCCGCCGTCTTGTCGCCCTTTATCACCTCAATGAGGGGGATTATATGCGGAGGATTGAACCAGTGCATTCCGGCGAATCTTTCCGGGTTTTTCACGGCCTCGGCGATTTTGGTTATTGAAAGTCCGGATGTGTTCGTGGCGATTATAGCATCTTCCCTCATTATTCCGGAAAGTTTTTTGAAGAAGTCATGCTTGACATCCATATTCTCAACAACACATTCCACGAGGAAATCGCAATCCTTGAAATCCTGCATATCCGCTGTGAATATTATCCTGGCCATGGCGGCATCTTTCTGAGCGGCGGTTATTTCATTCTTGTTCACCATTGCGTCAAGAGCCTGGCTGATCCTGGCCTTCGCCGTAGGCAATGCCTTTTCAAACAGATCGTAAATTACCACGTCATAGCCATAGGAGGCAAAAATCTGTCCCATGGACGATCCCATAATACCCGCACCGGCTATTCCGATTTTTCTTATCTCCATAATAATTCCTCCGTAAAATTTTGGGAAAGGCATAATAATTCAGATTTTCCCATTTTTACAAATCCTTGTCAAAAAAAGTAAATTCCGCAATTGTTCATTGGAAATGCGGAAAAAGGCATTCTTTCCGTGTTTCCTTTATAGATATTTTACAAATTAATAAGGTTATGTAAACTGCGAAATTTTGTAAAAACAAATTTGTTAGTCCTAACTAATTTTTGCTAAAATCTTATTAGATGGGAAAAATTATGGAAACTGTCATAAAATGCGAACATCTTACACATTATTACGGTAAACGGAAAATTTACGAAGACCTGAACTTTGAGGTTTCAAAAGGCGCGGTTATAGGACTGCTGGGCAAAAACGGCACAGGAAAGACCACGACGATAAATATCCTTATGGGATATTTGAAACCACGGTCAGGCCGATGTACCATTTTCGGCGAGGACGTACAGAATCTAAGACCGGAAACAAGAGCAAGGATTGCCCTGCTGCTTGAAGGCCATGTACAGCATTCATACATGAGCATTGAGCAGATAGAACGTTTCTATTCCGCTTTTTACCCGAAATGGAACAAAAAAGCCTATTATGACCTTATGGACAAGCTGAAAGTAGCTCCGGGGCAGAAAATCTCCCGTATGTCAAACGGACAGCGTTCTCAGGTGGCATTGGGGCTTATTCTCGCACAGAATGCGGATCTGCTCGTGCTTGATGATTTCTCGCTCGGCCTTGACCCCGGATACAGGAGGCTTTTCTGCGAATATCTGCGTGATTATGCCCGAAATGAGGGCAAGACTGTTTTCCTTACTTCCCATATAATACAGGATCTTGAAAAGATAATAGATGAGTGCATTGTTATGGATTACGGCAAAATACTTGTGCAGGAGAAAACTGCCACGCTTATGGCACGATATCCGGAAATGACGCTTGAAGATATTTTCATTGAACTTACAGGAAAGTATTAAGGAAACGCAGAAAAAGTACCTTTTCCAGCGTTTCAAGTTAGAAATTAGGAGTGAGCAGTTAGGAGTTCAGGAAATTACTTATATAGTTCCTGCGGAAAGCATTAGTGACAAGGCAATCATTCATTGCATAAAAAAAGAGTTTCCCGAATCAGATTGCTTCGCTACCGCTCGCAATGACGCTGGACGTCTTAGTATAAGAAAAAGATGAAAAAGATGATTTTTTACAAAGAATGGATAAAGACACGCTGGTATGTGCTGGCTGCCGCGGCTGTACTGATTTCAGGCACGGCATATATTCTGCTTGGTCTCGGCAAAGCCGCACAGTTCAAGGGAAACGCCTTTCTATGGGGCTATGTAATAGCGCATGATTCCGTGCTTATAGAACAGCTCAGATACCTGCCTTTCATACTGGGCGGTCTGCTTGCCGTGGTTCAGATGCTGCCCGAACTTGCCGGCAAAAGGCTGAAACTTACACTGCATATTCCTTATCCGCAATGGAAGACAATACTGCTTATGTGTCTGTATGGTATTGCGGCCCTTTCTGTACTTTTTTCGGTACAGGCGGTGGCTGTAAGCATTGCGTTGAACCATTGGGTAGCCTCGGAACTTGTATGCCGTATAATGAAAACGGCGGCAGTATGGTATCTGGCAGGTTTCGTGTCATATATATGGTCAGCATCCGTATGCCTGGAACCTTCGTGGAAAATGCGTACGCTGCTGCTTGTCCTGCTGGCCGGAATGGCACGGCTACTGTTCATTTCCCCCGTTCCTGAAGCGTATAACGGCTTTCTGCCGTGGCTTGCATTGTATTCCGTCGCTGGCATAAGCATGGTATTCCACGGCATAGCGAGATTCAAAGAGGGAGTGCAGGATTAACAGGAAAAGGAGAACCTTAACAACCTGCCATATTGTGCGGTTATGGTTCAGAAAACGGAGAAAGCGATATTATGACATTTAACATGAAAACAGCAGGCAAGGGTTTTATTATTTTCAGCACGGCGGCACTCGCATTATGGATTGTGCCGTGGATATGTGCGATTATAACGGCAAAGCCTTTTTCAGCACCGTTCACGATGTACAGCCCCATTCTGCACGATTTCACTTACATTGACCGAAGCGGCGGAAAGGCATTGAAACTTATAGACAGCAAAGGCAATGTACATGGCGACGAGGTCCAGCCGCTATTCTATTACATGGTTCTTACAGGCCGCGGAGCATTGCCCAAGGAAATTGACGGGCACAAGATAACACCGGAACTTGTGAAAAAATACAGGTATTCCATGTCGGAAAAACCGCAGTATGTCAATGCGAAGCCCGCCCCTGCGCAGCTGCTTATGGAATCCGTTCCTGTGCGTCTTGAATTACAGGACCCGGAACATGCCATGATTTTTCATAAGGATGGCCTGCATATTTATGAAATGAACTCAAATTCCGAGGACAAGGCAAAAACAGAGGCTTTTACAAAAGCATTGGCGGACATCGGATTCAGATTTCCGGCAAAACTCACATCAGGCAATCCTACACACCGCAAGGAATTTGACGAAGGCTATCTGCTTACGGATTCCGCAGGCCGCCTGTACCAGCTTAAAATGACGGATGGCAGGCCGGAGGCAAGGCATTTTTCATCGGCGGACAGTATTTCCATAAAATATATTTCCATTGTTGAAATATCAAGCAGGGAAATTCTGGGCTATGTCGTAGACAATGACAATGTTTTTTATGTTCTGCGCCCTTCCGGCGAACTTATAAAGACAGATGCGGTATGGAATCCGCAGAAGGAAAACCTGTATATTTCCGGCGACCTGCTTTATCATACGATAAAAGCCTCGGACAGCGACGGGGAACGCATTTATGCGCTGCGCACTTCCGATTTCTCATTCGAGAACAAAATGGAACGCAGATATGACAAGCCACAGTCATTCAATATATGCAGGCATATCCTGCCTTTCAGGCTTTATTTTGTCTCCGGCAATGACAGCTATGTAAAGCCGAGAGTAAAGGATTTCTCCTGGGCAGGAACAATAGTCAGCATATTGGCAATAACAGGAATAATATTCTGGAGAAGGAAATACAATTAGCAGTTAGCAATTAGCAATTATGGAAAAGCAGAAAAAGACTCTTTTTCTGCTTTTCAAGTTAGAAGTTAGGAGTTAGTAGTGAGTAATTTAGGAAATTCTTTGTTGAATAAGTTAATTTTCTCGTAGTTATATAAATTATAATCAGAATTAGATTTCTTTGAGAAAAACTCAATAAGAGCTTTACATTACAATACTATCAGATTTAGTAGTAAAATATATTTAAGGAGAAACAAATGAAAAAAATACTTTTGGCACTGACTTTCGCAATATTGTCCGCATCTACGACGGCTTTTGCACATGAGGCTGGCGATACCGGAGCACATCATCACGACGGATTAAGGCATTTCACAAGTCCTGAGATAAACGTTATGGAATATGAAAACAATTTCAGCGGATATTTCCATGGCAGCTACATAAATATGTCCCCGAACAAAAAGCAGGATGGCTACGAGGGATATGTCATTTTCAAGGGCAAGAAAATTAATGCGGAAATGAAAGCCAAGGAAGCAAAAGGCAAGGACGGAAAAAAGAAAAATGTTTTTTCGGCTAAATTCGGCGATATTTCTTTTGAATTTGATTCCCTTGACGCAAAAAACGGCGTTTATACGTTTAAGAAAGGTGAGGAAAAAAATACGGTTTCTGTTATTTTCGAATACAGGAACGGAAAGCACATGGTAAATCCTGTTTTCGTAGTGAAAAACAATAACCGTTCCTACATTGTACGCATGGAAGGCGAGGCCTGCTATATGCGAAGCCTTTGGTATTCCATGATGATTTACGGAATGAGCAATTTTGATTCAAATCCTCCTGCACAGGCAAAGCCGTCAAAGGACATTCAGAAAAAAGGGGCGGCAAATACTGACAAGGAAGATAAAAAGAAATAAGGCAGACAAAATATAAGACTCAAAACAAACCCCGGCCTAGGCCGGGGTTTGTTTGTTTTAAGGAAACTCCGCAATTGCTCATTTCTCACTGCTAACTGCTAACTTACTTGATCAGATTCCCTGTCTCCTTGTTTATCAGTGTCTGAATTATATCCAGTTTGCCATTGATAAGTTTTTCATTCTCTGCGGAAATTCCGGCGAGTTTTTCCGTATAAGGCTTTATGGCCTCTTCAAGTTTTGCCCTTGCCTTTGCAGTCGCCTTGTTTACCTCGTCTCCAGCGGCTTTTTTCAGACCGTTTGAAAGCTGCGACGCGATGTCCGTGGTAAGGGACAGGGACGGCATAGGATAATCTCCGCCTATCTTTACGCCTATCTTTGCGGATTTCATATTCTTGAAAGTTGTTTCAACAATGCTCTTTGTCGTGCCTGTAAGCTGCTCCGAGGAGGGAGTGAATGAAGTGCCTGTCAGGTTTATGCCAGCATTGCCGTCCAATGCCGTTCCATTGGTTTTAAGCTCGGCAGTGATATTGCCGACAGAATCCGCCACCGCAAGCATGAAGGAATTGTCGCTGCCCAGCCTGAATGAGGAAATGTCAGCACCCTTGAATGAAAGTTTTGAATCGGTCAGTATCTTTCCGGCGGCGGCCCTTAATTTGCCGTTGAAATCCAGACTCTGCTGTCCTTTCGCACCGGAAATCTTGGCTATGGCAGGTCTGCCCCATATTCCAGGCTCAGTAGTGAAATTAGTAATATTTCCGTCAAATGAAAGTGGATTTTTCTGGCCAAATTCGCCAGAAAGTGCCATTTTTTTGATTACGAAATTCGGAAGTCCGCTGTTGTCTGGCTCCTTGGTCTGTTCCTCTTCCTTTTCGGGAGTGTTTTCAGAGCCTTTCGCATTCATGTATTTTTTTGCGGTTTCAACAATGCCAAAGGCAAATTCAACCTTGTCGGCCATTTCCGGCCCTGCCAGCATTTTCGCAATGGATTCCGCATCAAGCGACGGCAGCTGCATTTTGCCCGTTATCATGGCGAGGTCGCCTTTTTTGGCCTGATCCAGCTTTTTTATTGCATTTTTCGCATTGGCAAGGGATTCCCTCACCGCTTTCCTGTCCGCGTCAAAATTTTCCTTAAGTTCCTTGGCTTTTTTTGCGGCTTCCTTGTAGGCCAATGCCTGCTTGATCACATTGCTTTCGGCCTTGGCAGCCTTGTACGCTTCCTTTATATCCTCAATCTGCTTTTTATATTTCTCCTCTGTCACTCCGGAGGTTATGGAGGCATAAGTCTTTTTGTATTCCTCTTCCAGGGATTTTGCCAGCTTTACGGTTTCAAGATCTTCGGGATTTATCGTGAAATCCGCTTTCAGCTCATCCTTTCTCTGCAATGTATATGAATTTGCCTCGGCCTTCATCTTTTCAACATAGTCAGATGCCGCCTTGTTCAGCTTTTTCAGCTTGTTCGTGCCTGCCGGCATTTTTCCGGAGGTCTTGCGAGGCGTACCGAATTTAAGACCAGTAAGACTGGCCTCATCCGCTATAAACTTCTTCTTGAAAAGTGGCATTCCCTCAACTTCAAATCTTAACTTGGCGAACTCAACGGAGTTCTTGAACTCGTCGTGAGAGCTGGCAGCGGCAAGCCCATTTATTTCAAGCATGGGATGCAGGAATTTTGTCTTAAGCGACGCAATCTCCGCCTTTGCACCTGTGCAGGACTGTATTGCGGTTATTATGCCCTTTTTGAGCAACGGGTCAAATGCGAAAAAGAAAAACGCCCATACCAGGAATATAATCACGGCAAGGCCGACAAGTATTTTCTTTACAATGGTTTTCATAATGAAAAATCCTTAAATAAAATCTACTTCTTTTTCTATATTATATGAAAATTGGCATTAGGGCAAAAATATATAATATATTTATGGATCTTTTTGAAATTTTTATGATAGCGTTCGCCCTTTCCATGGATGCCTTTGCCGTCTCAATAATATCCGGCATAGGATTACGCCCATTCCATTGGGGCAGGGCATTAAAAATGGCCTTTTTTTTTGGCGGATTCCAATTCCTTATGCCTGTATTTGGCTGGCTTGCCGGTACGGCTTTCAAAAAGACAATAATACTTTACGCCCCCTGGATAGCATTCATTCTTCTGCTTTTCATTGGTGGAAAGATGATAAAGGAATCCTTTGAGAAAGAAGAAGAGAAAAGCTCCCCATTTGATACAGTTCCACTTTTGGGGCTTGCCGTGGCAACCAGCATAGACGCGATGGCGACTGGAATAACGTTCCTGGGTCTGCAAGTGCCAATACTGTCTTCGTCCGCATTGATAGGACTGACGACATTTGCGATTTCCGCCGCAGGGGTCAGGCTGGGCAATGCAGGCTTCTCCCGACTGGGAAAAGGAGCGGAAATAGCCGGAGGGATAATACTGATCGTCATAGGAATAAAGATACTGATTGATTAAGGAAACGCAGAAAAAGTGCCTGCGAAAATCCATAATTTGCTAAAATATCATAAGATTTTGAATAAGAGAAGTGAAGACAATGACATTGATTTATCTGAGAAATGAAAAAAGCAGGAAGGATCGCAAGTTCGTAATGGAAAATCTGTCCGAAGATACAGGCAAGGACGCAAATTCCAATACGGAAGACATTGATGAAAAATCCCAGATATTTGTCTTTCTGCGTGATCTGAACATGGATATGACGGAATATTTCATAAACAACATTGATTCCGTCAACACATCACTGAACTGAACAATACGGCCTTGACAATGGGCTTGACAAGGCACTTGACAAACAGGATTTGTATTAGTTTTAATATACTTATATGTTAAATTGATCCGTACCAGCGGAGGCTTATGAAAAAATTATTGATCGCATTTTTGCTAGCATTGCCAGTCTCGTCTTACGCAATAGACAGATTGGATTTCAAGACAGACATAGATTTTTCAAAATATGCTTCTGTTGAAATACCTGTAGTTTCCGAGGCGGAGGTACTTCCTGCCGCGGAGATTGCCGATTTCCGTCCTCCTCTGAAGGCAGACAGGAGCAGTGATTACTATTTCAACGACTACATACTGAAGGCCGTATCATACCTCAAAAAGAATTATGGCCTCAAAGGCTACAACATAAGCGCCGTTCTTACGCATGACATCGCTTATGGCGACAAGGGAACGATCAAGGCCACAAAGCCACCGCAGACAATGTGCGTCGCTGCCGCGATGGAAACCATTCTGACAGCAATAAACATATACGCACAGGAGACTGGCGACAAATCCGTTTATGACTATCTGCCAAAAAGCTCCTATGAGAGACTGGGAGCTGGCGACATAAAGGGGCATATCTGGGTAAATCATTCATTTGACGCATGGGGAACAGCCGACGCGCTCATTCATTTCGGAATGGGAAACAGGGTCAAGTTTGACCAGCTCAAACCCGGATCATTTGTCAACATAAACAGGACTACAAAGACAGGCCACGCAGTAATTTTCATAACCTATCTTAACTCAAAAGGCCAGGAGCAGAACTTTTATTCCAATGACGTTATCGGATTCAAATACTTCTCCTCACAAGGCGGCGCGGAAGCTGGAAAAGGTGGTTTTGATTACCGCTATGCGATATTCAGCAAGCATGGTTGCCCGACAATCAATTCCACAGTCAAGAGGGACTGCAACGTGATCTATTCCGAAAATCAGAATTACCTCAACACCGGAATGATGACCAGCCCGAAATACTGGACAGGTGAAAAGCCTGATGCCAGCAAATTCTACGGAATGACCACCGTGTTTGACAGAAACTACTTCAACGGCAAGACAACGGACGACGATCTCTGATAAGGACATTCCATAAATTAAAAAAATCCCTGCCACGGCGGGGATTTTTTTTGAAACAAATTTAAAACAGGAAAATACTGCGAAATGAAATTCTGGATAGACATAGACGACACCCTGGCAAATACAGACGAAGCCGTGCTGAAAACAGCATCCGATTACCATAGGAACGTCCTAAAAAGGCCTCTGCCGGAACTAAGGAAACGCAGATAAAGTAGGTGTTTTTGAAATTTTATTGTCTTAAAATGA